>Ga0193727_1000037_pt1 | contig 37975 bp, 41 predicted proteins | sample H2c2metaG_FD_143051 | JGI IMG/M metagenome (GOLD analysis project Ga0193727, IMG submission 143051) | Soil microbial communities from a riparian zone of the East river system, Colorado, United States - H2c2 | ecosystem: Environmental > Terrestrial > Soil > Riparian zone | place: USA: East River...
AGTCCGAGCACCGCGGCGAGGTTGATCACGGCCTGCCCGCCGATGAGCCCGACGATCCCCGCGGCGAGGCGCTTGCCGAATGGATCGGTGCACGCCAGCGCCACTCGCAAGCCCGCGTAGGCGAACGCGGCATAGGCGGCGATCACGGCGGTCACGCCGAGCAGACCGAGCTCCTCGCCGATGACGGCGAAGATCATGTCGGTATGCGCCTCGGGCAGGTAGTTGATCTTCGCGACCCCGTGGCCGAGCCCGGCGCCGAGGAAGCCGCCGGAGCCGATGCTGATCAGCGCCTGCACCGTCTGGAAACCGGCGCCCTGAGGATCCTTCCAGGGATCGATGAAGCTGAAGAGGCGCGCGCGGCGATAGGGCTCGAACCAGATCGCGATCAGGCCGAGCGCGACGGCAATGCCCGTTCCGGAGGCGAGCGTCGCGGTTGGCGTCCCCGAGATCAACAGCACGGCGAGCAGGACGACGACGAGCGAGATCGCCGTGCCCAGGTCGGGCTCCGCGAGGATGAGGACGCAGAAGACGCCGAGCAGAAGCCCGATCGGACGCCAGAGTTCCCGCAACGACCGCGGCGCGGGACGTTTGCACAGATAGGCCGCGGCCCAGACCGCGAGCGCGAGCTTCGCGAGCTCCGACGGCTGGAACGTCGCGGGGCCGAACTCGATCCAGCGCCTGGCGCCGTTGATGCGCGTCCCGATCACGAGCACCGCGAGACAGCCGCCGAGCGCCGTCAGCACGAGGGCAGGCGCGAGCAGCCGCAGTCGCCGGTAGTCGAACCGCGACGAGGCCATCATCAGGCCGACTCCGATCAGTGCGTACACGCCCTGCTTCTTGAGATACGACATCGGGTCCGTTTTCTCGAGCGCCGCCGGCGCCGACGTTGCGCTGTACACCATCACGAGGCCGAAGGCGACCAATCCGAGGGTGACGAGGACGAGGAGGTGCGACTCGATCTGCGTCTTGGCCTTCACCACAGTTCTCCGACGAGCTGGCGGAATGTCTCGCCGCGTTCCTCGTAGTCGCGAAACTGGTCGAAGCTCGCACACGCCGGCGAGAGCAGGACAACGTCGCCCGGCTCGGCCTCGCCCGCGGCCGCGCCGACTGCGGTCGCGAGATCGCCGGAGCGGCGGTACGGCCGTCCGGCCCGTCCGAGCGCTGCGGCCAGCTCTTCGGTCGCCTCGCCGATCAGATCGACCGAGCGCAGCGAAGGGGGCAAGCTCTCCGCGAGCTCGTCGAACGACTCGCCCTTGAGGGATCCGCCGAGGATCAGCCGGATCGGTTGTCCCGCATACGCGGCGATGCCGCGACGGGCAGCGGCCGTGTTGGTGGCCTTCGAGTCGTTCACGAAGCGGACGCCGTCGATGTCGCCGACGAGCTCGAGGCGGTGCTCGACGCCGGGGAACGTCCGCAAGGCCTCCGCGATCGCGTCCTCCTCCACGCCGGCCGCCCGCGCGGCGGCGGTCGCCGCTGCAGCATTCTCGCGGTTATGCCTGCCCGGAATGAGGGGCTCGGCCGGAAGGTCGTCGTCGGCAGCGAACTCGACGCGGTCCCCGCCTCCGGGAACTGCGCCGAAGCCACTCGGGACGACGGCCACGTCGGCTTCGGTCTGGTTCTCGAAGACGCGCAGCTTGGCTTCGTAGTAGGCGTCGTACGTGCCGTGACGGTCGAGGTGATCGGGCTCGACGTTCAGCAGGACCGCCACACGCGGGCGTAGCCGATGGATGTCCTCGAGCTGGAAGCTCGACAGCTCGCACACGATCCAGGCGTCCCTGTCGAGTGCGCCGTCGAAGCTCGTCAACGAACGGCCGACATTGCCCGCGACCGCGACCGGCCGGCCGGCGGCACGGAACATCGCGCCGAGCAACTCGCTCGTCGTCGTCTTTCCGTTCGTGCCTGTGACGCCGACGAACGGGTTCCGGAACAGGCGAAAGCCGAGCTCGACCTCGCTCCAGATCGGGATCCCGCGCGCCCGTGCAGCCGCCGCCAGGGGCGACTCCCCGGGCACGCCCGGGCTCTTGATCAGCAGCTCGACGCCGTCCAGCAAGCCTTCCTCCTCATTCCCCGGGTGGACTTCGACGCCGGCTTCGGCAAGCCTGCCGGTCTCGACGTCGGCCGCCCGGTCGGCGGCGACCGTCGGCACGCCACGCCGGGCCAGCGCGAGCGCGGCGGACTGGCCGGAGCGGGCGAGCCCCAGCACGAGCGCCCGGCGCGGAAGCTTCACGGCTTTCGCGCGACGAGCGAGGGACCGCCGTCGTCGGAGGCGACGGCCGCGTCGACAAATCCGGCTTCTGTGAGCATGCCTGCGCCTAAGTTCAACGCCGACCCGGCGGAGCCTCCGACCGACACCTGCCCGCCCGGGCGAAGCACACGAAAGAACTCCGAGGACGACGACGCGTTCGGCGGGCTCATCGTCCGCACCGCGTCGACGCTCTCGTCCGGAAGCGGCAACACCTCCGACTCCCCGACGAGGTAGGTCACATCGGGCTCCGGCGACGCGTGCCTGAGGCGCTCGAGCGTGTCGACGGATAGGTCGACGACGACAACGTCACCGTCTGGAGCAACCTCGGCGGCGAGCGCGGCGATGAGCTCGGGCTCGGCGCCGATGACGACGACTATGTCGCCCGGTTCGCTCAGTGTCGGAAGAAGGTGAAGTCGCGGTAGAAGAGCGCGAAACCGATGGCGCAGAGGATCGCGGTGACGATCCAGAAGCGCACCACGATCTTCGTCTCCGACCACGCCTTCATCTCGAAGTGGTAGTGGATCGGCGCCATCAGGAACACACGCCGGCCGTAGTACTTGAACGAGATCACCTGCACGATGACTGACAGCGCCTCGATCAGGAAGATGCCACCGATGAACAGGAGCAGAAAGATCGTCTGAGTGAAAATCGCCATCGCGGCGAGCGCGCCTCCGATCGCCATCGCCCCGGTGTCGCCCATGATCACCTCCGCAGGAAAGGCGTTGTACCAGAGGAAGCCGATCGTGGCCCCGATCAGCGCCGCGCCGACGATCGCGAGATCGAGTCTGCTGTCGAAGCGTCCGCCGGGGTTGCCCGAGCGGATATAGGTCACGACCGAGATCGCCGTGAAGGTGAGCATCGCGATGATCCCAGTGCCTGCACCGAGCCCGTCGAGGCCGTCGGTGAGGTTGACCCCATTCGTGGTGCCGGCGATCACGAGGAATAACAGGACATACCAGCCCCACGACAGTTCGAGGTTCCAGTGCACGATGGGAATGAACACGCTCGTCGGCAGCTGCTGGTGTTCCGCTGCGAAGCCGACGCCGACCGTGATCAAGGCGAGCCCGAGCAGCTTCCAACGCCCACGCAACCCGAGGGAGCGCCGGTGCGTGAGCTTGATGAAGTCGTCGAGGAACCCGATCGCACCACAGCCGAGCGTGACGAAGAGGACGGTGAGCGCAGGAACCTTGTACTTCGACACCGCCAGAAACGCGCCGGTGGCGACGACGAGGATCAGGAGGCCGCCCATCGTCGGGGTTCCCTGCTTGACGCGGTGCGCCTCCGGCAGCTCCTCGCGGATGTGCTGGCCGAACTCGTTCCTTCGCAGGAAGGCAATGAACTTCGGGCCGACGACGATCGACACGATCATCGCGACCACGCCTGCGGCCAGGACGCGGATCACTGGCGCCTCACCGGGTTGGGATCTTTGTGAGTGCTTCTGCCACAGCTTCGAGACCGACGGCCCGGGATGCTTTCACGAGGACGGCGTCGCCGGGACGTACGAGCTCGTCCACCTGCCGCAGAGCATCGTGGACATTCGCCACCCAGCGTCCCGAAACGCCGCCTTCAAGGTACCCACGTGAGAGCTGGCCGACGGCCAGGAGCTCGTCCACGCCCAGCTCGGCGGCGGCCTCGCCGACTTCCCGGTGGTACTGCGGGCCTGTTCTCCCGAGCTCGGCCATGTCGCCCAGGATCGCGACCCGCCGCCGCGGTCCGGCTCGTTCCACGAGATACGAGAGGGCAGCGCGCATCGATACGGGGTTCGCGTTGTACGCGTCGTTGATCAGAAGGCCACCGCCCGGGAGCTCGTTCTCTTCCCCACGCCAGCGTGCGAAGTCGACCTCGACGGTTTCCGGGCGCGGCAAGCCCAACGCGTCGAGAGCGGCCAGCGCCGTCGCTGCGTTCTGCACCTGGTGCCGAGCGGTGAAGTTGAAGCTGACGCCGCCCACGACCGTGCGACCGTCGACGCGCTCCGTGGCAGGGTCGCCGATTCTCACGACGTCGATATCGTCGCGCGCGACCGGGAAATCGCTCGGGACGATCGCCGTCCCACCCGGCGGAAGCGCTGCGATCAACTCGCCCTTCGCCCGGGCAACGCCTTCGAGTGAGTCGACGAGCTCGAGATGCACCGGCCCGACGTTCGTCACCGCCCCGATCGCAGGGCGAGCGATCGCGGCGAGCTCGGCGATCTGGCCGAAGCCCCGCATCGCGAGCTCGAGAATGCAGACCGCGGTGTCTTCTTCGAGCCGGCAGAGCGTCAGCGGCACGCCGATCTCGTTGTTGTAGCTGGCCTCGGCGGCGATCGTCCTCGCTGCCGGCATGCAGAGGGCAGCCAGGATGTCCTTCGTCGAGGTCTTCCCCATCGACCCCGTAATCGCGACAACGCGTGCCGAGCTCCGTTCGCGAACGGCGCCGCCCAGGCGTGCGAGCGCAGCGAATGCCTCGTCGGGCACGAGCGTCGCAACCGCGCCGTTGGCGACAGCGTCGTCGAGAAAGTCTGTGCCCTTGCCGACGGCGACGAACAGGTCGCCCGGAATGATGCGCCGCGAATCGACCTGCACTCCCGTGACACGGTCCGCGCGCACCTCGGCCCGCCCCAGGCCCTCGAGCAAGGTGGTCTCGAGCGCGATCATGCCGGTGCCCTCAGCGCCCGCAGCGCGTCGCGTGCGACCTCACGGTCGTCGAAGGGGAGCTTGCTGCCTGCGATCTCCTGCCCCTGCTCGTGACCCTTGCCGGCGATCACAACGATGTCGCCCGCTCGTGCCGACTCGAGCGCCCGCTCGATCGCACGGCGCCGGTCGAGCTCGATGTCGAGCTCGAGATCTCCGGCAACCTCGGACGCGATCGAGGCGGGATTCTCGCCGCGCGGATTGTCGGACGTGACGAGCGCGACATCGGCGAGCTCGGATACCACCTGACCCATCAGCGGCCGCTTGGAGCGGTCCCGGTCCCCGCCCGCGCCGAAGACGCAGATCACCCGCCCGCGGCCGAGCTCGCGCGCCGACCGCAGCGCTGTCTCGAGCGCAACCGGCGTGTGTGCGTAGTCGACGAGGACGGTGAACGGCTGACCTTCGTCGACGCGCTCGAAGCGTCCGGGAACCCGGTCGAGCGCCTCGAGCCCTGCTCGGATCGTCTCGTCGTCGACCCCCAGCGCGCGTGCCGCGGCGGCCGCGGCGAGAGCGTTCTCCACGTTGAAGCGCCCCTGCAGCTTGAGCCTCACCGCGCCGAGCCCGTCGTCGGGCCGGAACGTGATCGCGCCCGGAAGCTCCGAGGCGAGGCGCGCACCGTACTCGTCACCGACGTTGATCACTGCCTCCGCAGCCTGGGCGAACAGGCGCCGCTTCGACTCGAAGTACTCCTCCATCGTCCCGTGGAAGTCGAGGTGATCCTGAGTCAGGTTCGTGAAGACGAGGACCGCGAAGCGCGTCCCCTCCAGCCGTCCCTTCGACGACGCCATCGACGTCGCCTCCATCACGCAGACGCGATTCCCCGCAGCGAGCATCTGGCGGAAGAGGCGCTGCAGGTCGATCGACTCCGGTGTGTTGAGGCCGACCTCGCGCACGTCGTCACCGACTCGCCGCTCGACGTTGGTCAGCAGGCCCGGCTGTTCGCCGGCCGCGGCGAGAATCGACGCCAGGAGATACGCAGTCGTCGTCTTCCCGTTCGTGCCCGTGACCGCCGCGATCGGCAGCTCGGCCGTCGGGTCTCGGAAGAACTCGACCGCCGCGACCGGCATCGCGGCCCGCACGCTCGGCACGACCAGCTGTGGGACTTCGAGCTCGAGTGGCCGCTCGACGACGAGCGCGACCGCCCCCTGCTCGACCGCCGCCGCGGCGAAGTCGTGGCCGTCTGCCTTCGCCCCCGGGACGCAAAAAAACAGCGAGTCGCGCGGCACCTCCCGCGCGTCGTACGCCAGCTCGCGGATCTCGGGAGCACCGCCTCCAACGACGTCGGTCGGAGCCAGCGCTGCGATGAGCCGCTCCAGCTGCATATCGCCGGTCAAGTCTAGTGTGGGCGGCCTACGGCGCAGGGTCCATTAGGTACACGCGCGGGCGGCGGCTAGCGCGCGGGGGCGGCGTCGGGCGGGACCTCCAGGTACTGGAGGTCGAAGCGCGCGATCTGCTGGAAGGCGGGCGCGGCGACGACGCCGCCCCAGATGGCGCCGCGCGGCTCGTCGACGGTGACCAGGATGACGAAGCGAGGCCGCGACGCAGGGACGATCCCGACGAAGGAGGCGACGTACCGGCCGGTGGCGTACCCACCGCTCGCATCCGGCTTCTGCGCGGTGCCCGTCTTCCCGGCGACCTGGTAGCCCGGCATCGCTGCGTACATGCCCGTGCCCTCGGCGACGACGTCCTTCAGCATCATCATCAGCTGCTTCGCGATCCGCGGTGCGACCAGGCGCCGGTGGTTGAGAGACGGCCGCCCGCCCCCCGCGACGTGGTCCACGAGGTGGGGACGGGACCACACGCCCCGGTTCGCGATCGCCGCGTAGGCCGCGGCCATCTGCACCGGCGTCACGGCGATCCCCTGGCCGATCGGCACGTTCCCGATCGTCGAGCCGGACCACTTGTCGGGCGGCAAGACGATGCCCGGGCTCTCGCCCGGGAAGTCGACGCCGGTCGTCCGGCCGAAGCCGAACTTGGAGATCCACGACGATAGCCGCGTGCGCCCGAGCATCTCGGCAAGCGTGATCGCACCGATGTTCGACGAGTGCGCGAGGATCTGCGCAACGGAGTAGTTGACCGTTCCGCGCTCCTCTGCGTCGTGGATGATGCGGTCGGCGACGTGCAGCTGATACGGCAGGGTGAAGCGCGTCGTCGGCGAGACGATCCGCTCCGAGAGAGCGCCGGCGACGGTCATCAGCTTGAACGTCGATCCCGGCTCGTACGTGTCGGTAATGGTGCGATTGCGTTGCAGGTCGCTCGGCACGGAGGGGAAGCGATTCGCGTCGTAGCCGGGCTGGGTGGCCATCGCGAGGATGGCGCCGGTCCGCGGGTCGAGCACGATCGCACTCGCGCTCTTCGCGCTCCATTTGTGAACCGTCTCACGCAGCACCTCTTCTGCGTTCGCCTGGATGCTGTGGTCAAGCGTCAGATAGACGTTCTTGCCTGGAATCTCGGGCTGCTCGTTCTGGACGTCGATGACTTGACCGCTCGGATCCTTGACGACCGTCTCCTTGCCCGTACGCCCCGCGAGCTCCGTGTCGAACTGGAGCTCGAGACCCGAGAGACCGTTGCCGTCCGTTCCGACGTAGCCGAGGACCTGTGCGGCCACCGATCGCTGCGGGTAGTTCCGGCGTTCCTCCGGATAGAAGCCGAAGCCCGGCAGCTTCATGCGCTGAAGCGCGGCCGCCTGGGCCGGGTCGGCCTGGCGCGCGACGTACACGAAGCCCTTCGTGCGGTCGGCGAGGATCGGATACAGGCGGTTCGCGTCGACACCGAGTGTGCGCTCGACGGCAAGGGCCGCACGTCGCGGATCCACGATCTGCATCGGGTTGGCGTAGACAGTCGTCGCCTGTTCGCCGAGTGCGAGCTCGAGGCCGACCCGGTCGTAGATGGTGCCGCGACCGGCAGGAAGCGTCACGGATTCGCGGTGCTGCGTGCTTCCGAGTGCCGACAGCGATTCCGCGCGCACGGACTGAAGCCAGGTCGCACGCAACAGGAGTCCTGCGAAGGCGAAGACCAGCACCGCCAGGAAAAGCCTGATCCGCCTATTGACGTGGCGGTTCACCGTCACGCCTACTTGGGGAGCTTGAAGTAGGTCGTCTGGTCGGAGGTCGCCTGCTGCCAGCCCAGTCGCTTGGCAGCAAGCTTCTGGATGCGCGGCGCCGATGCGGCGCTCGACAGCTGCGACGAGAGCTGCGCGTTCTGGGCGCGGAGGTCGGCGCGTTCCTGGCCGAGATGGTCGAGCTTCATGTTGAGCCGGAGCACAGCGACGTTCGTCGCGACGACCCCGGCCAGCAGGGCGGCGACGATCGCGATCGACAGCACGCCGCCCGTGACGCGGCGTTCCCGCTTGACGACGCGCGGCTTCGGACGCGGTTGAGCGACAACCGCTTCCTCGGCCCTGGCGGCGGCCCAGGTCGCCATCGTTACGTCTTGACTCCGACCCGTAGTCGCGCCGAAGAAGAGCGCGGGTTCGCAGCCGTCTCCGCTGCGCTTGGTCGAATCGCCTTCCGGGAGGTCGAGCGCAGCTCGGGCGTCTTGCCGCAGATGCATACGGGGAAATCGGGCGGGCATTCGCAGCCTCGCTCCCGGTCCCGCATGAAGCGTTTGACGATCCGGTCTTCGAGCGAGTGGAAGCTGATCACGGCGAGCCTGCCTCCCGGCCGCAGCATCGCGAACGCTGACGGCAACGCGGCCTCGAGCGCCCCGAGCTCGTCGTTCACGGCGATGCGCAGCGCCTGGAACACCCGCTTCGCGGGATGTCCGTCACCGAAGCGTGCGGGCGCAGGGATCGCAGCCTTGATCACTTCGACGAGATCGCTCGTCCGCTCGAAGGGTTGCTCCTTCCGCCGGCGCACGATCGCCCTCGCGATCTGGCGCGAATAGCGCTCTTCGCCGTAACGCTTGAAGATCGTCGCGAGGTCACGCTCGGCCGCCTCGTTGACGATGCCGGCGGCGGTTACGTCCGCGGACGGATCCATCCGCATGTCGAGCGGTGCGTCCGCGATGTACGAGAAGCCGCGCTCGGGCCGGTCGATCTGCATCGACGAGACACCCAGATCGAGCAGGATCGCGTCCGCCTCCACGCGGTTGTCGGCGAGCTGCTCCAGCACGACGGAGAAGTCGCCACGGAGGAAACGGGTCTGTGCCGCCACCTGCTTCGCCACGCGATCGAAGTACGCGCGAGCTCCGGGATCGCGATCGATCGCGATCAGCTTGCCCTTTCCCTGAAGGTCGGCCGCGAGCAGCGCGGCATGACCTCCCGCTCCGAAGGTTGCGTCCACGACGGTCTCGCCTGGGCGGACCGCAAGGTGCTCGCGCACCTCGCCGGCGAGAACGGGGACGTGATCAGTCGCGCTTGTCTGCAAGACGTTCGGCAACATCCTCCGCACTCCCTTCGACTTCTGCCAGCTCTTTGCGCCAGGCGGCGCGGTCCCAGACCTCGAGCCGGTCGTTGACACCCGCTACGACGACATCCTTGCTCAGCTTCGCGTGCTCGATCAGCTGAGCAGGAATCATCACGCGGCCCTGTTTGTCGAGCTCGGCCTCGGACGCCCCGGAGAAGAAGTGCCGCTGAAGCCGCCGCCCTTCCGGGCTGAGCGGATCCAGCGTGGACAGTCGCGAGTCGACGAGTCGATCCCAATCCTCACGACGGAAGGCGTACAGGCAGCCGTCGAGCCCCCGCGTGATGACAACACCGTCAATGAAGGCTTCTCGGAACTTGGCCGGAAGAGTGAGACGGTTCTTGTCATCGAGTGTGTGGTCGTAGGCGCCTAGGAGCATTACGGGGGGTTGGGGGAGATTACCACTTCGCCCCACTTTAAACCACCCTCCCCCACCTGTCCACCCCGGAAGGGGGATTTCCGGAGCTTCTAGGGCACGAGGTCCCCGGCCCCGATTTGGCCGTGGTAGGGCCCTCGGCCGGTCATGACAGCCGCGCCGCAGCGGGCGGCGACCTGGACCGCGTCCTCGACGGCGTCCCCCCGGGCGAGGGCGAAGGTCAGGCCGGAGGCGAAGCAATCGCCGGCTCCGTAGGTGTCCACGACCGGGCCCGGGAGCGGCGTCGAGCGGAATGGGCCGCCCGGCTGGAGCCACCCGCCGAGCCCACCCGCAGTCGTGACCGCGACGTGCGGGGCCGGATCCAGGTCGCCCGGCCGGTAGACCTCGGCCTCGTCCTCGCCGCTTCCGACCACCGCATCGAGCTGGACGCCCGCCTCCTTCAGCGTTGCGAGCTCACGGGAGGTCGCGACGAGAATGCGGGCGGAGCGGCTGTGCCGGAGCGCATCGGCGTCGCCGCTGACGAAGAAGACGGCGTCCATCTCCCGCAGCTCGTGCCACGGCAGCCTGCTGTCGCCCCCACGCGGGACCAGCTTCTGGCTCAGCACGGTGATCGTCCGTTCGCCGGTGTCGTCGACGTAGGTGAATGCGCGGCGGGTCGCATCCGCCTCGGGGATCGCCTTCACGTCGACTCCGCGCTTGGTGAGCTCCGCGCGGGAACGGCGCCCGAGGTCGTCGGAGCCGAGAGCCGTGAAGAAGACGCAGGACCCCGCCAGCCTCGCCAGCTGGACGGCCGCGACCGCTCCACCTCCCGCGGGCTCCTCCCACGTCTCGAGGGCGTGCGAGATCTCCCCGGGAAGCGGCACGCTCGCCACCCGGGCGAACTCCACCCACTCGATGTGACCGACCACGGCGACCTTCATGGTGGGATCCTCACACCTGGAGCCCCACTAGCGTTTCAGGATGTCGAGGATGACCTTGCCGCCCTTCGAGAGGTTTTACGAGCAGTACCGCGAGGAGATCTTCGGATTCCTCTTGCGCCGGCTCGATCGTGAGCGGGTCGAGGATGCCTTCCAGGAGACGTTCCTCCGCGCTCTGCGGGCCTATCCCAAGCTGCAACACGGCGAACATCTGCGAGCGTGGGCGTACACGATCGCGAGCCGGATCGCGATCGACGAGCACCGCCGTCCGCGCGCGGACGCGGACCTGCCGGAGATCGCCGCTCTCGACGGACGCCCCGCATTCGCGCAACTCGAGCACCTCGCCGACCAGCTGCCTCCGACGGAACGGGCTGCAGTCGTACTGCGGTACGGCTACGACCTCGACTACGCGGAGATCGGAGCCGCGCTCGGCTCGAACGCCACCGCGGCCAGGCAGGCCGCCTCCGCCGGCATCCGCCGGCTACGACAGAAGGAGCTTTCGTGAACGCTGTTTCCCCCGAACTCGATCGTCGCTTCCGCGAGGCGGCCGCCGCGGAGGGCTTGCTCGACGCCGCCTTCGACTTCGTCGACTCGCCGGTCGGCCCGTTGCTCGTCGCCACGAGCGCGCGCGGGCTCTGCCGGATCTCCTACGACGCCGACCCGGAGCGCGAGCTCGAACAACTCGCGCGCGACTTCGGCGTACGCGTGCTGCGGTCGGCGAAGCCGATCGATCCCGCGCGGCGCGAGCTCGATGAGTACTTCGAGGGCAAGCGGCACACCTTCGACCTTCCGGTCGACGTCGCCCGGCTCGCGGACTTCAACCGCCGCGTGCTTCGGGAGCTTGCGCGCGTCCCGTACGGGGAGGTCGTCACGTACGGCGAGCTGGCCGCACGCTCGGCGCGGCCCCGCGCGGCACGTGCAGTCGGCACGGTGATGAACAGAAACCCACTGCCAATCGTCCTGCCGTGCCACCGCGTGGTCGGCGCAAACGGCAAACTCGTCGGCTACGCCGGCGGACTCGCCCGCCAGGAAAAGCTGCTCAGGCTCGAAGGCGCGATCCTGTAGGCTCGGCCAGATGCATCGCTGGCGAGCCATCTGCTGCACGCAGCACGGCTAATCCGCCGCTTCCGACTACAGCGTCCGTGGAAGCGGCGGGACAGGGCGCGAACCTGACCCGCGTCATGGCTTCGCGCACCTTCCCGCACGACTAGGAGGAAGGTGACGCGATGCCAATGCCGCATCGCACGCAGATGCAACTGATCAAACGCCGGCTCGTCGGCAAGGAAGGCTCGGAGCGGATCCGCGAGCTCCGAACGATCCTCGGCGAACTACCGGGTTACAAGAACGGCCCGTATGCGGACATCCGCAAGTGGGTCGAGGCGCAGCTCGACCAGACGAGGGTGCGCAAGCGCGTGACGCATCGCGACTCGATCGCGGTTCGACGCGAGGGCGCCGCGCAGATCGCACTGGTCGGTCCGCCGAACGCCGGTAAGTCGTCGCTTCTGCAGGCGCTCTCCAACATCCAGATCAAGACGGGCGCGTATGCCTTCACGACGACCCGCCCGGTGCCCGCGCTCACACGGGTCGGAGGCGTGCTCGTGCAGCTCGTCGAGATTCCGGGGCTGATCGAGGGCGCGTCCGAGGGCCGCGGCGGCGCACGGCCGCTGCTCGGCGTGCTGCGCGGCGCAGACGCGATTCTCTTCTGCCACGACGCGAGCGCGCCGGTGGACGAGCTCCGGGCTGTGATGGCCGAGGTGGTGGAGGCAGAGATCGAACGCCCGGCCGTCATCGCCGCGACGAAGAGCGACGAGGCCGACGGCGCCGCGCTGCGAGCGGCATTCCCGGAGCTTCGGGTCGTCGAGGTCAGCGTGCTCGACGATGCGAGCGTCGAACGATTGCGCGAGACGATCTGGCAGCTGACCGGGCTGATGCGGGTCTACCTGCGTCGCGACGACGAGCATCCGATCGCGCTGCAGCCGCCGGCCACCGTCGTCGACGTCGCCGATTCGATCCACCACGATCTCGGCGCACGCTGCACGGGAGCACGGGTCTGGGGACCCTCAGCGCGCTTCGAGGGTCAACAGGTCGGCCGCGGGCACGAGCTCACGGACGGTGACACGGTCGAGATCCTCGATTAACGCCTTATGGCCGGGTCCGGTAATGAAGGTGAACCACTCCGTTGGCAAAGCGGCGCTCGTCGAGCAATTCGAGCTCCAGCCGGACCTTGTCGGGGAGGGATGGCTTTCCTCCTCCGACGACCACGGGGGCGAGGAAGAGGTGGAGCTCGTCGACCAACCCGGCCTCGATCGCCTGGGCGGCGAGGTCGGGACCCCCGACGCTGATGTCACTGTCCGCGGTCGCCTTCAGCTGGCGGATCGCATCGATGTCGAATTCCCGTTCGATGCGCGTCCTGGCGGTGGATACCTCGGCCAGCGTCCTCGAGTACACGATCTTCTCGGCCGCCTTCCAGATTTTCGCGTAGTCCCGGAAGAACGGGGGCTGGTCGCCAGCTGTGTCGGCGGTCTCCCAGTACGCCATCACCTCGTACATGCGGCGCCCGTAGAGGTGGGTGCCGACCGGCCTCTCCAGGTCGTTGACGAAGACGTGCACCTCCTCGCTCGGTTTGGCCCAGTCGAAGTTGCCGTCCTCGTCTGCGACGTAGCCGTCGAGGGACGTGAGCGCCGAGTAGATCAGCTTGGCCATGGGCTGGGACCCGGCTACGGCCAGCGAGGCTCGCGCTGCTCGACGCGTTCGGCCTCACGCCAGTCGTCACGGGGCGGGACGAACACGTCGAGGACGACGGCGCCCTCCGGCCCGACGTGCACTTCGTGCGGAACGTTGGAGGGGATCGACCAGGTGCCTCCCGGCCCGAGCTCGCGAGTCTCGTCGCCCACGCGGAACACGAGGGAGCCGCTCAGGCAGGTCCCGAGCTGCTCGTTCTCGTGTTGGTGCTCCGGTACGTGGCTCCCAGGATCGAGCTCGACCACGCCGAGCGTGATCCGGTCACCGTGCAGGACACGTACGTGCACGCCGTCCCAGATCTTCTGGAGCTCGAACGAGGAGAGATCGCCCAACGCAGTCATGCGGAGCGAGCCTACCCGTCGAGCAGCCTGTACCCCACCCCCCACACGTTGACGACGAACGCGCCGGGCGCCGCGGCCGACAGCTTGCGGCGCAATCGAGAGGCATGCGAGTCGAGCGTGCGCGTCCGCCCGAGGGAACGGAACCCCCAGACGTCACGCAACAGCTGCTCCTTTGTAAAAACGCGCGTGGGATCCGTCATCAGCTTCAGCAGCAGCTCGTACTCCTTGCTTGCAAGCGCAACCGGCGCGCCGTCGACGGTGACGCACCGCGTCGCGCGGTCGGCGGTGATCGGCCCGGCTCGCAGCGTCTCGTGGCCCGCGGGCGCGGTCCGCCGCAGGACGGCTCGGATCCGCGCCAGCAGCTCCTCGTAGTCGAACGGGTTCGCGAGGAAGTCGTCGCAACCGCGGTCGAGCGCCCGCACCCGGTCGAACGTGTCCGACTCGGGCGCGCCCAGGACGATCACGGGTACGTCGCCGTGGCGGGCCCGGCACTCCTCGAGCGCACCGGAGTCACCGAGCAACACGAGGTCCGGTCGCGCCTCCCCCTCGACGACCTGGAACCCGTCGTTCCGCAGATGGCGCTCGAGAAAGCCACGCGTGTCGGGCTGGGACTCTGCAAGCAGCAACGCTGTCGACATGCGAACGAAACTAGCGCCGTCTTCACGACCCGACCAGATGTCCTTTCGTGCGAATTCGTGACGAAACTTCTACAGCCGACTGCTTCGGACGGTGGTCGCCGTGTGCTTTCCGCGGCCGGTCAAGAGCTTCTCTTGCACAGCTCGCCGTGACCTAGACTCTCTCCATGGACGCGCTTCCCGTGCGTCTCGGCTCGACCGCTGCATGCGGTCGCGTGCTGCTGTCGACGCGCGATCACCGGACATGAAGCGCCGAGTTGGTTACGGCTTTGCGGTCCTGGCGGGACTTTCGGTGGTGTATTACGTCATACCGTTCGTCGTGGCCGTCACCAGCCTGGGCGAGATCTGTCCCTACTCACCGGCAGGAACCACCCTCTGTGAACGAAGTGCAGCCGCGACGACTCACATAGACCTACCACCCGGAATTGCCACGCACCTTCAATCGGCTGGAGGCGAACTCTGCAGTAAACCGGGGATCCGCTATGCCGGCACGACCTCTGAGGGAGCGGAGGTGTGCTTCACATTGACCCGGGACCACAGCGCGTGGGCTGAGATCGGTTTCAAGTTCATTCGCGCGAGCGGTTGCGCGGCGGGGAGCAGTTCCGCAACGGGGCAAAGCTACTACGAAGGCCCTGAGCCATTGACCGATCCGAGACGGATCGTCGCGTTCAGCTTCGCGGCGACAATTGACGGTTTGCGTGCAGCGGGCACTCTGGGGGATCCCAAAGTCTGCGGAAGCAAGAAATTCACTTGGAGCGCTCGGCGCAAGCCTTGATCGCCGTTGGAGAACCTGAAGAAAACGCCCCTCTGGGTGATGCTCCGCCCGCCTGGCAGCCGTAGATCTACAGCCGACCGCTTCGGACTACGCCCCAAAGGAGCCAGACCCCGAGCAGTCCTGAGAGCGCGAAGCCGATCACCGAGATGAGGTTGATCCCGAGCACGTGCGGGCCGGCCTTCGCGAAGATGCCGATCAGGCTCGACCCGATCAAACCGCCTGCGACGACCATCGCGATCACGAGCCGGTTGAAGACGACGTCCAGCCGGTTCAGCAGGTCGTCGAGGCCCTTGTGGACGAACCCGATCTCGATCTGGCCGTCCCGGAACTCCTCCAGGATGTCGTGGATCTGGTACGGCAGCTCGAGCGCCATTGCACCGAGCTTGAGCGACTCCTTTCGCGCACGCACCGCCATCCGGTGCGGGGTGAAACGCTCGAGCATCAACGAACGCGCATACGGGCGGGCCACCTCGAAGACGTTGAAGTCCGGGTAGAGATCGACACCGACCGAGCCGAGCGTCGCAATCGCCTTGTCCAGCAGCAGGAAGCGGGTCGGCAGCTGCAGGTTCATCGAGTAGATCAGCTGGAAGGCCTCCCGGATCACCTGCAGCGGATCGATCTCCGCCAGGCTTGCGCCGTAGTAGCGGTAGTACATCTCGCGCAGCTCGGCGAGGAACTCCTCCTCCCGCTCCTTCGGGTAGCGCACGCCGAGCTCGGAGAGCCTGCGTGGCAACGCCTCGACATTCTCCGCGGCCGCGTCGATGAACATCCGCGTCAGCTTCGACATGTCGTCGTCGGTCAGCTTGCCGACCGAGCCGAAGTCGACCAGTCCGATCTGTTCGCCGTGCCCGAGGACGAGGATGTTGGCTGGATGAGGATCGCCGTGGAAGAAACCGTGCCGGAAGATCATCGTCATCCAGGTCTCCGTCATCAGGTACGCAAGATCGCGGCGAGCCTCGAGCGACCATTGGTTCGGATCGAGGTCGGCGACCTGGACGCCGTCGAGCCACTCGAGCGTCAGGACCCGGCTGCGCGTGTACGTCCAGAACACCTTCGGCACGCGTACGTGCGGATGCCCCGCGAAGTTGCGGTGGAACGTCTCCGCGTTCCGCGCCTCCAGCCGGTAGTCGAGCTCCTGCCTGATCGACCGGGAGAACTCGTCGACGAGCTGCTGGGCGTCGATGAAGTCGAGCGCACGGACGCGCTCCTTCGCGATCCGCGCGGCCTGGTAGAGCAAGGCGACGTCCGCTTCGATCTGACGAGGCGCGCCGGGACGCTGTACCTTCACCGCGACGCGCTTCCCGTTCGGGAGCGTCGCGCGGTGCACCTGGCCGATCGACGCCGCGGCGATCGGCCTGTCCTCGAACTCCACGAAGAGCTGGTCGATCGACAGGCCGAGGTCTTCCTGGATCACCTTCTCGACGTCGGGGAACGGAAACGGGCGCACGTCGTCCTGAAGGCCGCGCAGCTCGGCGATGATGTCGGGCGGAAGAACGTCGGGACGCGTCGAGAGGAGCTGTCCGAACTTCACGAACGTCGGGCCGAGCTCGTCGAGCATCTCGCGCAGATGCTGGCCACGCTGTGACGGCTGATCGTCCTCCTCGAGGCGCGATCGGCGCGGGAAGAGATCCGTCAGCCGGTGGGTGTCGAACCAGTACCCGAAGCCGTGGCGAACCGCGACCTGCGCGATCTCCGAGAGGCGGCCGAGGTTGCGGGTTGCCGGCTGGGCCATCGCTTCAGTGTGACGGATTACTCCCGCGGGGCGAGCGGGACGGCTCGCTGCCGTGCCCACGGGCCGGGCGGTGTCAGGAGCGACTCCACACGGAGATACGCCATCCCGACGAGCGGCAAGTCCGCGAGCCGCTCGACACAGAGATAGCGCGGCCGCCACTTGGGCGCGAACTTACGGCTGAAGACGAGCAGCCGTTCCAACTGGAACACCCGGTCGCCTGCTTTGAGTCCTGCACGCGCGAGCGACTCGAGTGGGTTACGCGGCGTGTCGACCAGCAGGTCGGAGAAGACGCAGAAGTTGAGCGAGATCTCGTCGGCGCCGCGGTCTCGCGCCCAGCCCATCAGTTCCGCAATCAGAAACTCCATCAGACCGTTTGGCGTGCCGGGGTCGCGGCGCATCGCACCGAGCGAGTAGCCCTGCCCACTCGGGACGAGATGGAGAAAGCCGCCGACGGACCCGTCTCGCTCGGCGAGTGCGAAGAACGTCTCCGGCTCGCTGAAGTGGTCGTCCATCGCCATCGAGAAGCCGCGCTCGACGTTCGAGCCCCGCCAGACCGCAGACACTCGCTCGAGCTCCGCGCGCAGCGTTGAATCGACGTCGCCCGCGGCGACGACTCGAAAGCGGTAGCCCTCCCGTTGCAGGCGGGTCACCGACTGGCGGACCTTGCGAATCGGCCGGCCTTCCAGCGAGAACGTCGAAGGGTGAACAACCGCCTCGTCGCCGATCTTGATCGCCCGCAGGCCGAGAGCGCGCGCGACGGGTAGGAGCTCGCTGCGGACGCTCAGCAGCGCGAGCCGCCAGCCGCGCGAGTGACACACGCGACGGAACTCGGTGAGCAACTCCAGAATCTCCGCCCGCTCGCCGACAGGGTCGCCGCTCACGAGAGCGCAGCCGCCGACGACCTTGTAGGCGAGGAAGCTTCGGTGGCTCGGCGAGAAGAAGTAGCTCTTGTCACGGCGCAGGCTGAAGAACGCGAGGCTGTCGTCGCCGTGTGTGCGTATGAGCCCACGGACGAGCCGCCGCTCTTCGGCGGATTGCCGGACACGTTCGGTCAGCGGCCGCAGCCAGAGGTGAAGCGCGCGGAACCCGAGCAAGAGGCTCACCGCGGCGAGCATGTCCTCGATCCGATCGCCGCGGAATCCACGCAGGTCGAGCACGACGACGAGTGCTGCGGTCGTCGTCAATGCAAGCAGCGTCACGACGAGCGGACGTGCAGACAACGGATCGCCGGGCACGTCGAACCGCTTCCTGAACCGATAGAACGCCGCCAGCACGAGCAGGCCGAACGTGGCTTCCTCGAAGTCGAGACCCTTGGCGAGATGGGCCACGGTCAAACCGACGACGAGGACGATGCCGAGCTGCCAGGCACGCCGCCGACGCCCGGCGAGAGAGCGCGACAACCAGATGAGCGTCAGCCCGAACGTCAGCGCGGCGATGCGAGCCGCTCCAGGGACGCCGGGCGGGAGCACGCCGCGCACGAAGTCTGAGCGGTTGGCGAACTCAGGAGTGAGGGCGGAGACAATGCCCGTGACACCGACCGCCGCAGCGGCCCAACCGAGCACGAGCTCCCCGCGAAGTCGGCGAAGCCGCACGCTCCCGAGGGTACCTGGGAGGGCGGCTACCCGCTGCCTCAAGAAGGGGGAACCGCGCGCGGGCGCGATTCCACGAGCTTCATGCGGTGCTCGATCTGCGCAAGGCGAAGCTCGAGCTCATCCCATTCGTCACGCGTGACAAGGCCCAGCTCGCGCAACACGCCGTGCAGCGTCTCGCCCGCGCGTTCACCGACGCGCATCGCTTCGCCGCGCCAGCGGTTCGTGGCCTCGTCGATGAAACCCCGCACCTCGTCCTTGCTCATACCACCTCGTTGGGCCAGCGAGTCGGCCAGCTCGTCCGCACGCTCCGCCGTCAGCGCAACCGCGCCGACGAGAGCGAGCGCGAGCCGCTTAACGGGCTCGTCCATGGGGGCGAGTGCGCCGGCGCTGCCGGCGCTGCTCGCGCTTCGCAGCCGCAGCCGACGCTGCAGGGCCGTCGACCGTCGCAACCGGTGCGAGCGCCGGAGCAGGTTCCTGCGCAAGCTCTTCCTCGGACTCCTCCATCGCTTCCTCGAGACCGCGCTTTGTCACTATCTCGCCCTTGCGGCGTGCGTACTCGGGCTCCCGCTCCTTGAGGATGCAAAGGAGCGGCGCCGCGATGAAGATCGACGAGTAAGCGCCCGATGCGATACCGACCATCAGCGCGAACGCGAAGTCCTTGAGCGTGGCGCCTCCGTAGAGGAACAGCGCACCGACCGGCAGAAGCGTGATGAACGACGTGGCCAGCGACCGGCGGATCGTCTCCCACAGCGAGACGTTCGTGATCGTCGCCATCGAGGCCCTCCGCATGAGCGGGATGTTCTCCCTGACGCGGTCGAAGATGATGATGGTGTCGTAGATCGAGTAGCCGAGCACGGTCAGGATCGCCGCGACGGTCGAGCTCGTAACCTCGCGTCCCAGCAGCGCATAGATCCCGATACAGATCAGAACGTCGTGGAGCATCGCGACGATCACCGGCCCCGCGAACTTCAGATCGAACCGGATCGCGATGTAGAGAACGACTAAGAAGAGCGAGAAGAGGACGGCGATGATCGCCGACTTCGCGATCTGCCGGCCGAAGCTCGACGAGACGGTCGTCGCCCCCGGGGCCTTCGTGTCCAGCTTGTCCTCGAGGGCGCGGGAGACCTGCGTCAGCTTGTCCCCACTCAGCGCCTTCGTGCGGACCTGGAAGGTCTTGTACTGATCGCTGTTCACCGCCGTGCCGCGCCCCTGGATGACGGCGTCCCCGTAACCCTGGGTGCTCATGACGGCGCGGACGTCGCCGGTGGTGTGCGCGACCGGTGTCTTGAACGTGAGCTGCGACCCACCCTTGAAGTCGATGCCGAGATTCAGGCCTCTCACAGCAAGGGCGCCGAAGCCGATCACGAGGATGGCGCCGGAGATCGCGAACCACAGATAGCGGCGGCGCATGAAGTCGATCTGCAACCACTTCGCCGTCTGCTGGCCCTGCGCACCCATGAACCGCGGCTTGTTGAACCAGGAGAAGCCGGCGAGCAGTCCGAGCATCGCTCTCGTCGCACCGACCGCCGTGATCAGCGAGATCACGGTTCCGATCAGCAGCATCAACGCGAAGCCCTTCACCTGAGCCGTCGCGACCGCGAACAGAACGAGCGCTGTGATCGCGGTGACGACGTTCGCGTCGAGGATGGTGTGGAAGCCCTTCGAGTAACCGGCCGAGATGGCCGCGCGCACAGACTTCCCGGCGCGCACCTCTTCCTTGATGCGTTCGAACACGACGACGTTCGCGTCGGCTGCGACGCCGATCGTGAGGATCAGTCCCGCGAAGCCCGGCAGTGTGAGCGTGACATGGAAGAGCAGGATCGCCGCGTACAGGAACGCCGAGTAGATGCCCAGCCCGATCACCGCAACGAGACCGAGGAAGCGGTAGAAGAGCAGCAGGAAGAGCGCGACCACGAGCAGGCCGACGAGCGCAGCCTTCTTCGCTTCGGTCAGCGAGTCCTTGCCGAGCGTCGCGGAGACGTCGGTGCGCTCCGCCGTCTCGAACTTGACCGGCAGCGCACCGGTCTGCAGGACGAGCGCGAGCTTCTTCGCCTCGCCGAGCCCGCCGCCGCGCCCCATGTCGATCTGCGCGCCGTTGTCACCGGGGATTCCGTCGGGGTTGCGCACGAAGTCGATGTACGGCACCGACTGGATCTCGCGGTCGAGCACGATCGCGAAGTGCTGTGCGCACTGGGTCACGGCGTTGGTGTCGCGCTGTCCCTGGCACACGAGCGCCCCGCGCTCCGCCTCTCGCCGGGTGATCGTGTGGAAGATCTTCTTGCCCTTGTTCGTGAACTGCATCAGCACGACAGGCTGGTTCGTCTGCGTATCGATGTCGGCCCGCGTGCCCGACAGCTTCAGCTCGCGACCGGTCATCTCCGGGATCGGGTTGTTGGCGTTGTCGCTGTGCTTCAGAAGGTAGAAGCCCCGCGGCGTCGTGAGCTGCTGGCTGCTGAGACAGTTCCCGCTCGCCACGTTGCAGCTGACGACCACCGTGTTCGCCGGAACGCGCAGGATCTTCCAGTCCTTCGGAATGTGCTTGCCGAGACCGCCCGCGGCCGTGGGCTTCTGGACGATCTGGCTCTGCAGCAGCACGGCCTTCGTCGGTGCCGGTCCTGCCCTCACGATGTGCTTGGAGTCGAAGAGGTACCACTGCGACACTCCCTTGTCCGCCAGCGCCTGGGTTTCCGGCGCGATCAAGAGGTCGTACAACGACCCCTTGGCAATCGGAACCTGCGCGAGCCCGCTGACCGACGGCCCGGTGAGATCGGCCTCGAAGTCGTAGAACTCGAGCACGGCGGTCTTCCCGATCACCTTCGCGGCCGCGGCCGGATCATGGATCCCCGCGAGCTGGATGACGATCTGGTTCGAGCCCTGCTTGCGGATCTCGGGCTCGGAGACGCCGAGCTTGTCGATCCGCTTCCGCATGATGTCGATCGAGCGGCTGAGGTCGTCGGAGGTGAGCTTGTGCCCCTTCGGCGGGACGGCCTTCAGGACGACCTCGAGGCCGCCCTGGAGGTCGAGGCCGAGCGTCGGCTTCCTGTGGACGGGCGAGCCCGGGACGGCCAGGAAGGCCACCCCGACGAGGGCCGCCAGGATGCAGCCGACGAGAATGAGGTGCTTACGGCGCTCTTTCACGGATTAGGAAGGGTAGCCGGGGCGTCCTCCTCCGGCTGTGGCTCCTCTGGGTCATTCTCGTCCTCGCTGACGACCCCTGCGACAGCCCTCTTGGCGACCCGGACCTCGACGCCGTCCGAGATCTCGACGCGCACCTCGTCGTCCTCGATCGCCGTGACCGTTCCGTAGAGGCCGCCTGCCGTCACGATCTCCTTCCCCACGCCGATCGACTCGAGCAGTCGCTGCGCCTCCTGCTGCCGGCGCCGCTGCGGCCGGATCAGCATGAACCACACAAGGGCCAGCAGGACGAGGATGAAGAGGTACTGAAACACCAGGCGCCTCCTAGGCGGCCGAAGCGAGTCGGTCCAGCGCCTCGGACTTGTACGCCGCCAGCCGGCCCTGCTCGATCGCCGCGCGTGCATTCGCGGTCAGGTCAATCAGGAATCGTAGATTGTGGAGGCTCAGCAGGCGCAGACCGAGCAGCTCCTCCTGGTTGATCAGGTGCCGCAGGTAGGCCCTGGAGAAGCGGCTGCAGGCCGGGCAGGGGCACGACTCGTCGAGCGGCTTCGGATCACGAGCGAAGCGGGCGTTCCGGAGATTGAGCCGCCCCTCCCAGGTGAGAGCGCTACCCGTCCTCGCCGTTCGGGTGGGCAGCACGCAGTCGAACATGTCGATGCCGCGCTCGATCACCTCGAGCACCCCCTCAGGGTCGCCGATCCCCATGAAATACCGCGGCCGGTCCGCCGGCAGCTCCACGGCAGCCCACGCCGTCGTCTCGAACATCAGGCCACGCTCCTCGCCGATCGCGAGCCCGCCGAGCGCGTGACCGTCGAAACCGAGCTGCGCGATCTCCGCGATCGAGCGCCGGCGCAGCTCCGGATCCGCTGCACCCTGAGCGATCCCGAAGAGCAGCTGTCCCTCGGCGCGTGGGGCGGCCAGCTGACGCGACGCCCACAGCGTCGTGCGGCGAACGGCCTCGGCCAGCTCGGCACGCGGCACGTCGGCGGGCGGACAGATGTCGAGGCACATCGCGATGTCCGAGCCGAGCTTCGCCTGGATCGCCGCCACGGTCTCGGGCGTGAACCGTTCGGGGGAACCGTCGTACACCGAGTTGAACGTCACACCGTCGTCGTCGACTGCGGCGATCGTGTCGCGCAGCGAGAAGACTTGAAACCCGCCGGAGTCCGTGAGGATCGGGCCGTCCCAGCCCATGAAGCAGTGCAGGCCGCCGAGCTCCGCGATCAGATCCTCGGTCGGCCGGAAGTGGAGGTGGTACGTGTTGCCGAGCAGGATCGTCGTGCCGAGGGCGCGTAGCTCGTCGGGATCCACGGTCTTGACGGTCGCCTTCGTCCCGACCGGCATGAACGCCGGCGTGGGCACGTCGCCGTGCGCGGTCCGCAGGAGCCCTGCACGCGCCGCGCCGTCCGTAGCGGTCACGCTGAACGTCTCGCTCATCGGACCGAGCGCTCGTACAGGCTCATATTCCGACCGTTGAGAACGAGGTCCCCGCGATGCTCGAAGCCCAGGTCTTCGTAATAGTCCCGGATGCGCGGGTTGTCGCAGAGGCAGTCGAGCCGGAGGAACTCGCGTCCGGCTTCCGCAGCCTCGGCGTTCGCCCACTCGACGACGGCGGCGCCGACGCCGCGGCCGGCACGGTCGCGGCGCACGGCGAACTTGTGCAGATAGAGCGCATCCTGCGGGCGGTCGCCCCAATATTGCGGGTCGTCCCGCAGCAGCGCGAGCGTCGCGACCGGCTCGTCGTCTTCTCCCTCGACGACGTAGACCTCGCCGCGGTCGATCGCCTCGGTGAGCTCGTCGCGCGGGAACGGGAGCGGCCATTGGTCAAAGCCGAGCTCGCCAACCCAGACGGTCGCTTCGTCGAGCAGTTCCGCGACGGTGTCCGCGTCTTCATGGCGTGCGCGCTTGACGTTCACAACACCAGCATCGCATCGCCGAAGGAGTAGAAGCGGAAGCGCTCCTCCACAGCGGTGCGGTAGAGACGCCGCGTCTCCTCCACTCCGGCAAAGGCCATCACGAGCGCGAGCAGTGTCGAGCGTGGCAGATGGAAGTTCGTCAGGAGCGCGTCGGTCCGCTTGAACTCGAAGCCGGGCGTGATGAACAGATCGGTGCGGCCGGTGAGGGGCCCGCCGCGCGCGAGCGTCTCCAGCACTCGGACGGTCGTCGTGCCGACCGCCAACACTCTGGGCGCCGCAGAGATCCGCTCCCAGGCCTCGGCCGACACGTCGTAACGTTCGCCGTGCAGCGCGTGCTCGGCGAGATCGTCCACCGATACGGGCCGGAACGTGTCGAGCCCGACGTGGAGCGTGACGCGCTCGACGTCCAGACCGTCGAGCAGCTCCTGCGTGAAGTGCAGGCCGGCGGTGGGCGCGGCCGCGGACCCGGCCTCGCGCGCGTACACGGTCTGGTAGCGGCCGGGATCCTCGAGCGGCTCGGTGATGTACGGCGGCAGCGGCGTCTCGCCTCTGGGCTCGCCGTGCAGTCGCAACCTCCAGCGTCCTTCGCCGAGATGCTCGAGCAGCTCCACCGGGCCGTAGCGGCGACCGGGCTTGAGACGGCGCGTCGGCCGCGCGAGACCTTCCCAGAGCCCGTCCTCGTCGAGACGCTCGAGCAGCAGTACCTCGCCCTTCGGCGCTTCGATCGGAATGCGCGCCGGCACGACACGCGTGTCGTTGACGACCACGAGCGCGCCGCCGATCACGTCCGGCAGCTCTGCGAACCTCCGCTCGTGCACCCGCTTGGACAGGCGTTCGTAGAGCAGCAGTCGCGACTCGTCGCGGCGCGCCACGGGATGCTGCGCAATCAGCGCCGGGGGGAGGTCGTACTCGAGCTCCCTCGTTTTCATCCGGCCCCCAAGGTACCCTTGCCGGACATGGACGACGGCGTCGTCGAGCGCGCAAAGGAAAGGGTCGGGCAACGCGCCGAGGGCGCAGCGCTCGATGCGCTCCTCACCCGGGCCCGCGAGCAGGTGGAGACGCTCGCCGCCGCCGCGCTCGTTCTCGAAGAGACGCTTCCGGGCCGCGTCGGCGATGCGGTCCGCGACGAGGCACAGCCCATGGCGCGGAACCTCGCCGAGATTCGCGGGCTCATGAACGGCGTCATTCGGAAGCTCGAACGGATCGACGGCGATCTGCTGGCCGACCGCAATGCGCGTGTCGACGATCTCTCGCTCCTGGTCGACCTGATCTCGTCCGGCTGGAAGGGCGTCGACGCTCGGATCGCGCGCATGGAATCGCTCCTCGGCAGGCTCGAGCAGGGCCTGCAGGAGGGCCGCGGTGCCGTCGTGTACCGGATGGAAGACCGCCGGCCAGACGCCGCAACGTCCTAGCGCGCGTCAGCTCAGCTTGAGGACGACGGCCGCAACGACGGTCCACCCTGCGATGCAGACGAGGATCGGCACGTCCCGCAGGAGGACCTCCTCCGGCTCCTCGCCCAGATCGTGGCGGTGCATGAGCAGCAGGTAGCGGAAAACTCCGAAGACGACGAACGGAATCGTGATCATCATCGCCTTCGAGGGACGTGCCGTGAAGGTGTAGAGGCAGTACGAGATGACGGTCGATGCCGCGACGACGGTGACGAGCTGGTCGACGAGCGCGAGCGAGTAGCCCTCCAGGACGGGCCTTCCCGGCGTCGCCTCCGCGCCGACGAGCACGAGCTCGCCGCGCCGTTTTGCGAGCGCCAGGAAGAGGGCGAGCAGCGCGGTGCAAAGGAGGAGCCAGGGCGAGATTCGCACCTCGACCGCCGCCGCTCCCGCCGCAGCCCGGATGACGAACAGACCGGCGATGCCCATGACGTCGAGCAGCACGATGTGCTTGAGCTTCAGCGTGTACGCCGCTTGCAGCGCGAAGAAGGCGCACAGGCAGAAGATCGAGGCGAGCCCGAGCGGCGCGACGAGGAAGACGGCCGAGAAGACCAGCACCACGGCGATCAGCTCAGCCAGGCGTGGTGAAAGCTCACCGCGGGCGATCGGCCGCGCGCGTTTGGTCGGGTGCACCCGGTCGTGTGGCGCATCGCGAACGTCGTTGACGAGGTAGCTCGCGCTCGACGCAGCGCAGTACGCCGCGAATGCGGCGAACGCCTCGCCCCAGCGGGAGAGGTCGCCGAGCTTCGCGGCAAAGATGATCCCGGCGAAGAGCAGCAGGTTCTTCGTCCACTGCCGCGGCCGCAGCGAGACGAGCGCCGCGCGCAGACGGGAGCGGCGGCGCGGCAGATCGAAGACCGGTGCGGGCTCGGGCAGACCCACTCCGGCGGAGACTAGTGCCCCAGCGGCAAGACGAGCTGGAAGCGGCTGCCCTGCGTCGGCTTCGACTCGAGCTGGATGCTGCCGCCAAGCGCGGCGGCGAGCTCGTGCGCGATCGCCAGGCCGAGGCCCGTGCCGGAGTCGTCGCGAGACCAGAACGGCCGGAAGATGCGCTCGCGCTCCTCCGGCGCGACGCCGGGGCCGTTGTCGTCGACTGCGACCGACACACGGCCGTTCGAAGCCGACAGCTGGAGCTCCACTCGCCCGCCGTCGGGCGTCCAGCGAAAGGCGTTCGAGAGGAGGTTGGAGATGATCTGCAGCACACGGTCGCCGTCCGAGACGATCGTGGGCTTGGCGTCGAAGCGCCTGTCGTACTCGATCCCGCGGCGGCGCGCCTCCTCACCGAACGCGACATAAGCCTGATCGCAGAGGCGTTCCATGTCGACTTCTTCCGAGAGGAGCGTGAAGCGGTGCGCTTCCAGTTTCGCGAGATCGAGGACGTCGCCGACGAGACGCTCGAGCCGGACGCCCTCACGCGCGATCACGTCGAGCGATGCGGCACGCGCCTCCGGGTCCTCGGCAACTCCTTCGCGCAATGCGTCCACGTGACCGCGGATCGCGGTGAGCGGCGTGCGGAGCTCGTGCGAGACGCTCATCAGGAAGTTGCGCTCCTGCTGCTCGGCGACGGACAGTCGTGAGGCCATCTGCCGGAAGCTGTCGGCAAGTTGTCCGATCTCACCACCGCCTTTCACTTCAGGCAGATCGACGTCGTAGTGGCCTCGTGCGATTTCGTCGGTCGCGCGCGAGAGCGCGAGGACGGGCGCCGTGATCCGTCGGGACAGATACCACCCGAGCAGCCCCGCGACGAAGATTCCCCCGAGCGAGGCGATCGCCAGCCGCTGCAGGAGTGGAATCAGCTGCTGGTTCAGTTCGGTCTTCGGCTTCGCCACGATCAGGTCGCCGAATGCGGGCCCCTTCTTCCCCAGCTTCAGGGGACGCGCGACGGCGAGATAGGTCTTCTTTGCGCCCGGTGGCGTGAACTCGAACGTGATCGTCCGACCGGAACGCCAGTCCACTGTGCTCTCCGGTAGGCGATCCAGTCCTACTCTCTGGTCGGGAACGGGCGAGACGCCGACGTAGAAGAGACGATCGCCGGTCGCACGTTCGAGCTGTCTCGCGATGCGCGGCAGCGGCACGCCGGTGTCGTTGCTCGTGATCGCCTGCTGCGCGAAGACTTCCGTCAGCCCGATCGCCTCACGCCTGAGATCGGCCTTCGACCGGTTGAGGACGTAGCCCTGGAAGAGACGCAGCGCGACCACCGCCGCGATCAGCCCGCTCACGACGATGCCGAGCAGGAAGAGCGCCGGCAACCGGAAGCGCAGCGAGCTGAACATCAGGACCTACAAGGTATCGCTAGGCCTTGACCGCATCGCGTGCGGGCCCGACCTTGTAGCCGACCCCCCACACGGTCACGATCGGCGAGGCCTCGCCGAGCTTTCGCCGGAGCTGGCGAACGTGGACGTCCACCGTGCGCGTATCGCCGGCGAAGGTGTAACCCCAGACTCGCTCGAGGAGCTGGTCACGCGTGAGCACGAGCCCGCGGTGGTCGAGCAGCTCCCACAGGAGATCGAACTCCTTGGGAGCGAGCTGGATCTCCGTGTCTCCCACCTTGACCTCACGGCGCCCGGAGTCGATGTGGAGGTCGCCGTGCTGCAGCGTCGCGTTTTCGCGTTCCTTGCGATCGGGCCCGGAGCGGCGGAGGATCGACTTCACCCGTGCGACGAGCTCGCGCGGATTGAAAGGCTTCGTCATATAGTCGTCGGCCCCGACCTCGAGCCCGATGATCTTGTCGACGTCCTCGTCGCGCGCGGTGAGCATCAGGATCGGGACGTCGGACTTCTGCCGGATGCGCCGGCAGATCTCGATCCCGTCGATGTCCGGCAGCATCAGGTCGAGCACGATCAGCGAGGGCTGGTCACTCTGTGCAGACGCAAGCGCCTCGGTGCCGTTCGACGCGGTGCGAACTTCATAGCCGGCGTTCTTCAGGTAGAGCGAGACGAAGGAAGCGATCGACGCTTCGTCCTCGACCACGAGCACCGACTGCGTTGCGCTGCTCACGCGAGACCTCTCAGGGGCTCGTCGCCGACAGGAAGAACGTCGCCGGGAAGTCCGGCATGGCGCTGTACTCGCCGCCGTTGACGGAGTAGCTTCCGTCGGCGCCCGTGCCTGCGCCGTTCAACGTGATCGTCCCCTTGCCGACCAGTGACAGATTGCTGCCGCGACCCCTGACGACGATCTTGAAGGTCCCGCCGATCATCCGGAAGCGGACCTTCGTGCCTCCCCACGTCGAGGTCGTGTCGTTCTTCTCCTTCGACCAGTCGTCCCCCGTCACGACCGGACCGGTGCCGTCGCCGTCGATCGGGTCGCTGATCGTCACCGAGCCGCGCGCGAAGCTCCCGATCACCGCGCCGCGGCCGTTGATCGTGATCGTCCCGCGAGCGTCGCTGACGGATAGCGTGCCGTCGTTCGGTGCATCGGTACGCGCAGCCGATGCGGCCGGAAGAGCCAGCATTACGAGCATGGCAAAGGTGAGGAGTCGCCTCATGGCATTCAGTATCGACCGTTCAATTGTGCCCTGCATCATTGGAAAGTAAGGAAACTGTAAGGCGGTGACCGCCCTGCTGCTCGCCGCGGTTTCGGCCCTTGCGACACCGGGTCCGGCGCTCCTCGACCTCCACGTATCGAACGGCTCGGTTCCTTTCGCGGGCGACCGGCCACTGCTCACAACGGTCAGCCCGAACGGTGACGGGTTTCGCGACTCGGCGACGGTGCGCTTTCGGCTGACCCGTCCTGCGCAGGTGCAGCTCGAGGTGGTCGCGACGAACATGATCCGCGCCGGCAAGGGCGGGACGACGGCGGTCTGGCGAACGTCCCGGCGGTTCGCCGCCGGGCAAGGCTCGCTGACGTGGCGCCCAGCCCGCGGAACCCAGCCGCGCACGTACGTGATGCGGCTTCGCGTCGGGAACCATGTCTACGGTGGATCCGGCCCGAGCGGCCGGCAGACCGCGCCGGTGGTGCGGGTCCAGGGCATCGACGCGGCGTTCACGAAGCGGAGCTACGCCCCCGGCCAGGCGGCCGAGCTCCGGCTCGCCACGGATGCGAGGCTGCTTCGCCTGCAGGTCTTCGCGTACCAGTCGCCGGGACGCCCGAGCGAGCAGGACGTGAAGACGAGCAGCCTCGCGATGACGGGACCGATCCGGGTCGACTGGCGAGCCCACCGCGACCGCCCGGCCCTGCTGCGCGTCGTCCGCGCCGGTGAATGGCCGAGCGGCCTCTACTTCGTACGGGCGACTTCGGCGGACGGACGCGTGGGCTACGCGCCGTTCATCGTCAGGCCGAGGCAGCTCGGCACGCATCGCGTCGCAGTCGTGCTCGCGACGAATACCTGGGCGGCGTACAACTTCGCGGACACCGACGGTGACGGATGGGGCGACTCGTGGTACGTCACGGGCAAGCATCGAAGCGTCGATCTCCGCCGGCCGTTCCTCGACTTTGGCGTTCCCTTCCGTTTTCACGACTGGGATCTCGAGTTCATCGCGTGGCTGAACCGGACCGGCCGCGCCGTGGACTTCCTCTCCGACGACGACCTCGAGGCTGTTGCGAACGGCGACGAGCTCGCGCGCCGTTACGACCTTGTCGTCTTCCCCGGTCACGAGGAGTACGTGACGCATCATGCGTACGACGTGATCGAGCGTTACCGCAATGACGGAGGGAATCTGGCCTTTCTCGCGGCGAACAATCTCTACCGGCGGATCGACCGGGTGGGACAGAAGCTCGTCCGTCGCGGGTTGTGGCGCAAGCTCGGCCGGCCGGAGTCGGGCATCGTCGGCGTCCAGTACGTCGGCTCGGATCACGGCCAGCGACAGGCGGGCTACACAGTCACGGGCGCGGCTTCCGCGCCATGGGCCTTCGCAGGGACCGGTCTCTCGGACGGGGGCGTCTTCGGTCGCTACGGGATCGAGATCGATGCGCGGACCGCCGCGTCGCCCCGCGACATCCAGGTGCTGGCACACATTCCCGACCTGCTCGGTCCCGGCCGGTCGGCGGAGATGACCTACTACGAGACACCGTCCGGAGCGAAGGTCTTCGCCGCGGGCGCCCTGAACTTCGGCGCCTCCCTCGCCAGTCCGGAGGTCGACCGTCTCCTGGCGAACGTCTGGGCGAGGCTCACCGTTCCGTAGGAGTGACTCTTTCGGCCCAGTCCGGTGCCAGGCACGAGACTGGGCTGTAACGGACGGGGAGGACCGTCCGATGCCCCCGCGAAGATTCGAACGGTGACCGAGCTCTCTCGTTGTGAACGTACGTCCCGACTCCTCGTGGCGCGCCTCGATGCGCTCGCCACCGTGGCTTCGCAGCTCAGCAATGCCGAGGCCGAACGCCTAGTGGAGCTCGCCTCGATCGCGACGATGCACGCCGTCGCCCTCGAGACGCTGCAGGCCGACCGGGCCGAGGCGATCTGGCGCGAAGCCCACGAGCGTCATCCGGAGCTGCCCGAGGTCGTCGTCGAGTTGCCCGAGCGGATCGCGGCCTAACTAGTACTTGTAGAAGCCGCGGCCCGACTTGCGGCCGAGAGTTCCCTCCTGCTGCATCCGCACGAGCCGTTCGGGCGGCGCCATGCGATCCTCGCCGAGCTTGTCGTGCAACGCAGCCGACGCGTGCACGTGGACGTCGACCCCGATCAGGTCGATCAGCGCACATGGGCCTAGCGGCCAGCCGGCACCGTTCGTCATGGCCTTGTCCATTGCCTCGGGCTCGACCCCGGCCTCGTCGAGCACACGCACGCAATCGTTCAGCAGCGGGATCAGAATGCGGTTGACGATGAACCCCGGCGTGTCGTTGCAGCGCACCGGTTGCTTACCCGCGCGCTCGGCCCACGCGTAGGCCGCGTCGACCGCCTCGGCTGAGCTCTCGCGGCCGCGGACGATCTCCACCAGGGGAAGCACGGGCGCCGGGTTGAAGAAGTGCATGCCGACGACACGCTGCGGCTGCTTGGTCGCCTCGGCGATCTCGGACACGGACAACGCAGACGTATTCGTTGCCAGAATCGCGTCCGGGCGGGTGACACGATCGAGCTCCGCGAAGATCTCGCGCTTCAGCTCGAGCTCCTCGAGCGCCGCCTCGATCACGAGGTCACAGTCCGCAAGATCGACGAGGTCCGTCGTGAGCGTCAGGCGCCCGAGCGCCGCATCACGCTCGTCCCCGGAAAGGCGGCCTTTTTCGACGCCACGGGCGAGATAGCGCTCGATCGTCGCGCGCCCGCGCTCCCCGAGCTCTGGCTCGACCTCACGCCCGATCGTCTCGAACCCCGACTGGACGCTGACCTGGGCGATGCCGGCCCCCATCGTCCCGAGCCCGACGACCCCGACCTTGCGGATCTCCACTACGCGGCCGCTCGCGCCAGGACCCAGCGGAAGGCGACATCACCGTGTCCCGGCTCATTCTGTACGACGACCTCATTACGGAGCACGTCGAGCCCCGCTTCGCGCAGCCGCGGTCCGTACGCATCGCCGCCGAGCGACGCGAAGAACATCGGCGCACCGAGCCAATCGTCGTCCACGTCCTCCCCGGCTTCCCCGGAGCTGAACGTCCCGAGGAAGAGGCCGCCGTCGCGCAGCCAAAGGGCGATTCGCGCGATCAGGCCGGGCTGTTCCTCGACCGGGACGTGTCCGAAGACGAAGAGTGCGACCACCGCGTCGAGCGATGCCGGCGCGACCTCGAGCTCCATGGCGTCGCCGTGCACGAAGCTGGCTTCCGGAACGTGATGGCGTGCCAGCTCGATCTGGACCGCGGAAATGTCGACGCCGGTGACGCGGTGACGGCGCGCAAGCTCCCGAGTCGCAGGAACACCGCGGCCGCACCCGAGCTCGAGCACGTCGGAGCCGTCGGAGAGGCGCGTGTCCAGCTGGCGCACCCAGTCCATTACGGGGGACTCGATCTGCCCGGCCCACTCTGCGTAGCGCAAAGCAATCGCGTCGTAGCCGCGAGTGACGATCTCTTTCGGTTCACGCGCAACAGCGCGGCCTGCCATCTCCCCCACGCGCGGAGAGTAACGAACGCCTAGACCCGTTCGACGATGCAGGCGATCGCCTGGCCAAAGCCGATGCACATCGTGGCGATGCCGTAGCGCGCCTGCCGTCGTTCGAGCTCGTTCAACAGCGTCGCGGTGATGCGCGCGCCCGTCGCTCCGAGCGGGTGACCGAGCGAGATCCCGCCGCCGTTCGGATTGATGTCGTCACAGCGGTCTTCGAGCCGTGCGTCCCGGGCGAACTGCAGCACGACCGATGCGAACGCTTCGTTCACCTCGATGACGGAGATGTCGTCCCAGGTGAGTCCCGCGCGCGCGAGCGCGGAGTCGCAAGCCTGCGGATTGCCGTGCAGCATCCGATACGGGTCGACTCCGGAGAGGCCGAACGAGACGAAACGCGCGCGCGGCTTGAGCCCGAGGCGTGCGGCGGTGCGCTCGCTCGCGACGAGGACGCCCGCTGCGCCGTCGCAGATCTGCGACGAGCTTCCCGCCGTCACCTTGCCCTCCGGGAGGAAGGCCGGCTTCAGCGCGCCCAGCGCCTCCAGGGACGTGTCCCGTCTCGGGGTCTCGTCGACGGCGAAGACGACGCCCGTGTGTGGGTTCGTGAGGTCGATCGGGACGATCTCGTCCTCGAAGCGCCCGTCGTCGCTCGCAGCGACCGCACGGCGGTGGGATTCGAGGGCGAAGGAGTCGAGCTCCTCGCGCGAGAGCCCCCACTCGTCGGCGATCACCTCGGCCGAGATCCCCTGCGGCACGATCTGCCAGCGCTCGAGCAGCTTGTCCGAAAGGTCGCCGCCGTTCGAGCCCATCGGGACGCGGGACATCATCTCGACGCCGGCCGAGACGACGAGATCGAGCTGCTCCGACCAGATCGCGGCCGCCGCGTTGAAGTTGGTCTGCATGGACGAGCCGCACTGTCGATCGACGGTCGTTCCCGCCACGGTCTCCGGCCAGCCGGCAACCAGGGGGACCATCCGTCCCAGGTTCCAGCCCTGCTCGCCGATCTGCGTGACACAGCCGAGCTGGACGTCCTCGATCTCACCCGGGTCCAGATCGTGGCGCGCGACGAGGCCGTTCAGGACCTGGGCACAGAGCTCGTCGCCGCGGATCGATGCAAGCGAACCGTTTTTCCTGCCGATCGGCGAGCGAACCGCATCGATGATCAGCGCATCCTGCATGCCGGTCTAGACTAGCTTCGTGGTCGCTGCAGCCAACGAAAAGCGCCTGCTCGTCGGCGGTGAGTGGATCGACACGGGCGACTGGCTCGAGGTGCGCTCGCCCTACTCCGGCGACGTCGTCGGGCGTGTGGCAAAAGCGGGCGCAGACGAAACGCGCCGCGCGATCGACGCGGCACAGCGGGCGATGGAGAACCCGCTGCCCGCACACAAGCGTGCAGAGATTCTCGTTCGCGTCGCGGCAGGTCTCGGCCGCCGCCACGAGGAGGTCGCGCGCGTGATCTCCGACGAGGCCGGAAAGCCTCTGAAGGCGGCGCGCGTCGAGGCTGCGCGGGCGATGTCGACATACACGTTCGCCGCCGTGGAAGCGCGCAAGCTTGCCGGCGAGATGGTCCCGATGGACGCCGCCCAGGCCGGCGAGGGGAAGCTCGCCTTCACGCTGCGCCGCCCGATCGGGATCGTCGGCGCGATCAGTCCGTTCAACTTTCCGCTCAACCTCGTCGCGCACAAGATCGCGCCTGCTCTCGCCGCCGGCTGCGCCGTCATCCTGAAGCCGGCGAGCCAGACACCGATGTCGGCGCTCCTGCTTGCAGAGCTCGAGGAGGAAGCGGGCCTGCCGCCGGGGTGGCTGAACGTGCTCGTCGGGCCGGCAGCCGAGATCGGCGACGTTCTGGTCGAGGACGAAAGGGTGAAGCTGATCACCTTCACCGGCTCGAGCGGAGTCGGCTGGAAGCTGAAGGAGCGCGCGCCGAAGAAGCGCGTCAATCTCGAGCTCGGCAATGCGACGCCGGTGATCGTCACGGCCGATGCCGACGTGACGGCGGCCGCCACCAAGGTGTCACAGAACGCGTTCGCATTCGCAGGCCAGAGTTGCATCTCGGTGCAGCGTGTCTATGTCGAACGGGACGTGTACGACGCGTTCGTGCAGACGCTCATCCCGCTCGTGAACGCATTGAAGGTGGGCGACCCTGCGGACGAGGAGACCGACGTCGGTCCGGTGATCGACGAAGACGCGCGCGAGCGGATCATCGACTGGATCAAGAAGACGAGCGGCGAGGTCCTGGCCGGGGGCGATCTCGACGGTGAGTTGATCCGGCCGACGGTGATCGCAAATCCGGGCCGCGACGACGAGGTTTCCTGCGAAGAGGTGTTCGGCCCGGTGTGCACCGTCACCGCCGTCGACTCCATCGACGAGGCGATCGAGCTCGCAAACGGGACGCGTTACGGGCTCCAGGCGGGAATCTTCACGAGCAGCATCGACACCGCCTTCCGGGCCGCGCAAGAGCTCGACTTCGGTGGCGTCACGGTCAACGAGGCGCCGACGTTCCGCACGGATCAGATGCCGTACGGCGGAGTCAAGGATTCAGGCAATACCCGCGAGGGGCCGCAGTACGCGGTCCGCGAGATGACCGAGGACCGGCTCGTCGTGATCGACCTCCCTTCGTAGCTCAACGCCATGGTCGGACTCCTTCTCGCTCTCGTCGTCATCGCGATCGTGGTCTCGCTCTTCGGCGGCTGGATCTTCGGGATCGCGATCGGCGCGGTCGCGGTCATCCTCTTCATCGTGTTTGTCGCCGGGTTGGGCCGCCGGGCCGCCTCGCCGTAGCCTGAGCGTCAGACCTCGCTGTTACATTGATTCGCGTGGCGCGGCCATCGCTGCTCGCACGTTTTCGCCGTAAGGACGAGCGCACAGTCGCGAGCGCGCATCCTGCAGGCCCGCCCCGCCGGTCGCTGCCCCACCCTGGGCAGCTGCGGAAGGAACGCCGGGCGCTGCTCCGGGTCCGCGAGGAGCGCCTGCGCGATCTGGGCGGATTGATGCTGGAGATGTTTCGCCGTGACCAATTCCGTCAGGACCTGATCGTCGAACGCTGCGACGAGCTGGTCTCCCTCGACGAACGCCTGCAGGAGCTCGACACGCTGCTCGCCGCGGCTGTGTCCGTGCGTCGGGCGGCGCCGGCGGCGCGGTGCGAGTGCGGCGCGCCGCTCGTCTGGGGATCGCACTTCTGCGCGAACTGCGGCCGCCCGGCTGCAGCGACGCCGCCGGTGGTCGGCTGCCCGCAGTGCGGCAGCGCACTGGCCGCCGACGCGAAGTTCTGTGCCGTTTGCGGGAAGGCCGTGGAGGCGAAGCCGGAATTGCTCGAAGCTCTTCCCACGCCGGCCCAGGAACGCTGGGAAGAGTGAGCACCGAAGAGCCGCGTTGCCCTCGCTGCGGTGCCCCGCACGGCCCCGATCAGGAGTACTGCCTCGAGTGCGGGTACCGGCTTCAGCCGGCGAGCGGCGTGTTCGGCAGGCTCGCGGCCGCGTGGCAGCAGCGCCTTGGCTGGTATCCGGGGGACTGGATCTGGCCCGTCCTGCTGTCTCTCGTCCTCGCGACCGCCGGAGCGGTGGCCGCAATCGTCCTTTCGGATGCGGGCGCAGAGAACAGCACGATCGTCGCAACCCACGGCGGGGCGCCCCACTCGCCGACGACTGCGCCCGAGACGGCGACGGTCGCCTTGCCGACCGTCCCCGCGGGGACGCCCACCGGGCCGCCGTCGACACCCACCGCTCCGCCACCGGCGACGACGACCGCACCCCGTCCAGGCGATCTGACGGCCTGGCCGGCGGGCCAGAGTGGGTACACCGTCGTGCTCGAGTCGATCCCGGCCGGGGGCGGTGGGAGATTGCTGGCGCTGGAGCGAGCCCGGTCTGCCTCCCGAGCCGGCCTGCCCCAGGTGGGGGTCCTCGACTCGAGCCGTTATTCCAGCCTTCATCCCGGGTACTACGTGGTCTTCAGCGGGATCTATTCGTCCCGCGGGAGCGCCAACAGCGCCCAGTCAGCGGCGAATTCCAAGGGTTTTGGGGCGGCCTACGTCCGCCAGATCACCCGCTAGCCGTTCTCAGAGAAGGCAACGAGGCTCCGGACTTTGTAACAGGCCCCTGGACCGTATAGACTCCCCGAAGTCACGGGGCCCTGAAGACGATTTACTGCGGCTTAACAAAGCTTTGCGGGGGATTAATGGGAGCTAGAGATACTGTTATCGAGGAGTACACCGCCCAGCTTCAGGCCTGCATGTATCAATACTCAAGAGCCATCTACAGGTCGATTAAGGACCTCATTGACCCGTATGTGGCCCCGGAGCTTCATCTCGAGTACCGCCGGGCCGTGCTGGAGCAGTGCGAGCAGACGATGGAGCGGCTCGCAAAGGATCCTCTCTATTTCGCCAAGCCGGACCGCGCTCTCTTCCAGGACATCCGCCGCTACTTCCCGATCACCGCGCAGGCCGAGGTGGCGTGGGCAGTGAAGGAAGGCGTCGCAGCCGCGGTCGCTTTCATCGAGGAGCAGATCGAATCGGGCGTGCTCGACGGAGGCGTCGCACGATGCCGCGCCACAACGCGTAAAGGGAAGCCGTGCCAGCGCACGCCGCTCCCAGAGCGCGACTATTGCCCGTCGCACCAGCATCTCGAGCGCTCCAAAGTCGCCGCCTAACCGGGCGCGCGCCCCCACCGCAGCACTACCGACCCGTGTCGCCGCGTCCCGGTGGGACCCGACGCCTTCGCCCCAGTCTCGTGCCTGGCACGTGACTGGGCCGCGACGAAGGTGGCTCAAAAGGCGCGCGGCGCACTAGTCGGCTCCTCGACGGGGCTACGGTCGGGCGATGGCGCGTCCCCACCGCGAGCTCGTCGCCGGCGGCTACTACCACGTCGGGAGCCGCGGGAACAACCACGCACCGATCGTGGTCGACCGCGAGGACCGGATGGTGTTCTTCCATCTCCTACGGCGAGTAGAACGCCGATACGGCTGGCGCATCCACGTCAGCTGCCTGATGGGGAACCACTACCACCTCGTCCTGGAAACGCCCGCCCCAAACCTGGACAAGGGAATGCGCGACCTGAACGGCGGCTACGCCCGCGCCTTCAACGAGCGGCACGGGCGGAAGGATCACGTCTTCGGGCGCCGCTACTGGTCGAAGTCGATCGAATCCGAGGAGCAGTACGAGGCCACGCTCGAGTACGTACTCCACAATCCGGTCCATCACGGCTTCGTCCGCCGGCGAGAAGACTGGAACTGGGCGTCGGCTCCCATGGTCCGTCCGATAGATTCGCCCGGTGTCTCACGACACCGACAAGCTGATCCGCCAGTTGTCGCTCGTCGCCTTTCTGATGGCGGAGCGACGCCTGCTGACCGCCCGCGACGTCAAGTCCAACGTCGAGGGCTACTCCGAGATGTCGGACGAAGCCTTCGCGCGCCGGTTCTACTCCGACCGGGCCGAACTGCTCGCACTGGGCGTGCCGCTCCAGTCCCAGCGCGACGAGTTCACCGGCGAGGAGCTCTACACCCTCCGGTCGGAGAACTACTTCCTCGAAAAGCTCGAGCTCGACGACGACGAGCTCGCCGCGCTCCAGACCGCGCTCTACCTCCTCGAAGGACAGTTCGCCTATTCGGAGCCGCTCCGCCTCGCCCTCCAGAACCTCGCACTCGGACGCCCCGGCTTCGGCGAGCCCGCAACAGACACCGCAGTACGCGTGGAGGTGTCGGACCCCGATTACTCGGCCGAGATGCCCGGGCGCCTCGGGAAGCTCGAAGGCGCGATCTCGAAGCAACGCACGATCAAGTTCCCGTACTACTCGATCTCGCGCAACCGGCAGACCGAACGCAGCGTCAATCCCTACGGCCTCCTCTCGGACAACGGCAGCTGGTACGTGATCGGCCAGGATCTCGACCGCAAGGACATCCGTACGTTCCGCGTTTCGAGGATCCGGGGTGACATCCGCTTCGCGACACGTCGCGAGCGCGACTTCCGGATTCCGGCGGAGTTCGACATCGACCAGTACCGCGGCAGGCCTCCGTGGCAGATCGGCGACATCATCGGCGAGGCGCGGATCGAGCTCGCGGGCGATACCGCGTGGTGGGTCGAGCGCGCATTCGGCAA
>Ga0193727_1000038_pt1 | contig 37816 bp, 25 predicted proteins | sample H2c2metaG_FD_143051 | JGI IMG/M metagenome (GOLD analysis project Ga0193727, IMG submission 143051) | Soil microbial communities from a riparian zone of the East river system, Colorado, United States - H2c2 | ecosystem: Environmental > Terrestrial > Soil > Riparian zone | place: USA: East River...
TGGCGGTGGCGGTTTTGGGGGCGGCGGTGGCGGCTCCAGCTGGTAAGGAAGGCCGGGATCGTCGAATGACGAAACAGGCGCTGTCGCGCATCCGTTAGTAAGGACTCGGACAATGATGAAACTCGAAGAACTGGTCGGTCAACTTCAGCTAGCGTACGGCGACGGACTTCGGTCGGTCGTGCTTTTCGGCTCGGCGGTCGCGGGCGAGCACAATCCGAAGAATTCCGACTACAACGTGCTCGTGATCGTGGATTCGCTGCCGCTCGCGCGACTGCGCGCGGTCGCGGCCGTGTCAAAGGCGTGGGCCGAAGATGGCAATCCGCCGCCGATGACGTTCACGGCAAGCGAATGGAAATCGTCGGCCGACATTTTCCCGATGGAGTACGCGGACATCCTGGAGCGGCATCGAGTGCTGTTCGGAGATCCGCCATTCGACGGGATTCGCGTGGCGCCTTCGGATCTGCGCCTTCAGGTCGAGCAGCAGACGATGGGAAAGCTGCTGCAGTTGCGGCAGGCGACGATGGGCGCGGGCGGCGACAGCAAGCTGCAGCTCGAAGTTCTCGAGAAGAGCCTGAGCACCCTGATGGTGATTTTCCGCGGAGTATCACGGCTGGTTGGTCAAACGCCGTCGCAGGACTACGAGGAGCTCACTCGTACGTTGGCGTTGCGCGCGGGGTTTTCACCGGATCCGTTCGTCAAGGTGATTCGGCACGTGCGCGGAAGCGAGAAGATCTCGCGCGAGAGTGCCGCCGGAATTCTGGAGGGATATCTGGCGGCGATGGAGCGGCTGGTTGCATATCTCAATGAATTCAGAGGATAAATTGCTGTGGGCTTTGGCCGCACAGAGTGTCGTCAATCTCCACTTAAAGGATGGATCAAAATGAATCGTCGCATGATGTTGGCTGTCGCTCCGCTGCTCCTGGGAGTTGGTGGCTGCGGGTACAATCAGATACAGCAGCTCGATGAGACCGCCGCGCAGGCTAAGCAGCAGATCTCCGTGCAGCTGCAGCGTCGGGCGGATCTGGTGCCGAATCTCGTCAATACCGTGAAGGGTTATGCCCAGCACGAAGAGGCGGTGTTCACGCAGGTGGCAACGGCCCGGGCGGGTCTGGCGGGTGCGATCCAGACAGGTGATCCACAGCAGATGGCGACCGCCAACGGCGCGCTCACCGGCGCGCTCGGCAGATTGATCGCGATATCGGAAGCCTATCCACAGCTCAAGGCGGACCAGGGATTCCTGCGTCTTCAGGACGAGCTGACGGGAACCGAGAACCGGATCGCGACTTCGCGAAACGACTATAATGATGCGGTCAAGGCTTATAACGCCTACATCCGGACTTTCCCGCAGGCGATCACGGCGAAGGTGACCGGGGCCAAGCCGAGAACATATTTCGAGGCGGCGGCGGGGAGTGAGACACCGCCAACGGTCGATTTTGGAACGAGGCCGACGCCAGGGACGGCGACCCCAGCTGCCCCCAAGACGCCCTAACGACGGGAAAAGGGACAAAAACGCCGGCTGATAGCCGGCGTTTTTTGTTGGCGATTGAGAGCGGATCTGTGGTTTGACAGCTTCGCGTCAGGCTCGCTCACTCTTGACACCTCGTGTCACGACACCTAAATAGGTGCGATTCATAACACCCAGCAGAGTCCCTACTACTCTGCCGGGCTCGTGGCGCCTGTGGTCGCGAGCCTCACCCATCCAAGATGGAGAAACAGGAATGAAAAGGATTAGCTCGTCAGTTTTCTCACTGCTATTGCTGGTGCTCTTTAGCGCCAGCGCCTTTGCCCAGACGCGCCGAGTAAGCGGACGCGTTACTGTGGAAGGAAGCGGTGAGGCCATTGTTGCAGCGAGTGTAAACGTCGTTGGGACGTCACTCGGCACCTACACCGACGATCAGGGCCGCTACTCCCTGAACGTTCCCGATGGCCCAACGACGCTCCGCGTCCGGCGCATCGGCTACACGCAGAAGACTCTGGCAGTCCCAGCAGGCGCGACCGACGCGAACGTGTCGCTTGCCCGCGACGTGCTGCAGCTCGAGACACAGGTCGTCACCGGTACGGCGACGACTGTATCGAGCGCCAACGCGGCGAACGCGGTCACGGTCATTTCGGCCGACAAGCTCAATCGCGCACCGGCACAGACGATCGACTACGCGCTCCAGGGCAAGATTCCGGGGGCAATCGTCACGCAGAACTCCGGCGCGCCAGGTGGTGGTGTCCAGGTTCAGCTTCGTGGAGTTTCCACGATCAACTCGAGTTTCCTTCCGCTCTATGTGATCGATGGCGTCATCGTCGACAACTCGTCGATTTCGATCGGACTGAATGCGATCACCGAAGCGGCAGGCGGAAACTTCGGTTCCAGCCAGGATCAGCGCGTCAACCGCACCGCTGACCTCAACCCGAACGACATCGAGAGCATCCAGGTGCTCAAAGGACCCTCGGCCAGCTCGATCTACGGCTCGAGAGGCACGAACGGCGTCATCGTGATCACGACCAAGCAGGGTCAGGCGGGGAAGACCTCCCTCGACATCACGCAGCGCTTCGGTACCGCGCGCATCTCGAACAAGATCGGAATGCGTTGCTTTGGATCAGGGTTGGAGTTCGCCAAGTGGGCAGGAGACACTACTGCTGCAGCGATTGCCTCCGGTGCCCAGGCGGCCGACATTGCTGAGTTCGACGCGGCTACCAACAAGTGCCACGACTTTGAACAGGAGCTGTACGGCGAGCACCCGTTCAACTATCAGACGATCGCCTCGCTCCGCGGTGCGACCCAAGGCGGGACGAACTACTTCGTATCAGGCCTGGTTCAGCACGATGGCGGTCTGGTACTCAATGACATTTACAACAAGCAGTCGCTTCGCGTAAACCTCGGGCAGAAGCTGGGATCACGGCTCAACCTCCGGGCGAATACCGAGCTGATCCATTCGCTCACCAACCGCGGTATCAGCGGCAATGACAATACGGGTATCAACCCTTACACGACATTCTCGCAGACGCCGTCGTTCGTCGACCTGACTCGTCAGGCAGACGGCAGCTATCCGCGTGGGCTGGCGGTCGTCGGCAACAACAATCCGATGCAGAATTCGGAGCTGATCAAGACTCCCGAAAACGTGTTCCGCCTTCTTGGCAGCGGCATGGCTTCGTACAGTCTGATCTCGCACGATCGTCAAACGCTCGACTTTACGTTGAGCGGTGGCATGGACGCTTACACTGACCAGGGCAGGGTCATCTCACCGGCGACGGCTTACATCGAGCAAGTGAATGCACTGCCGGGCACTCTCGTAAACAACAACGCGAACGTCTTTACCGGCAACATCGGCGCGAACTTCACACACCGCCTGATTCGCGACATGTTCACTGCTACGACCTCGGCAGGTATCGGCCAGGTTCGTCGCAACGTCGACCTGATGGGAACCACGGGCCGCGGCGTCTTTCCGGGAGTCACCAACGTGGCCTCGGCGACGCAGATCTTTACGACTGAAGCTCAGGATATCGTCAAGTCGCAATCGATCTTCGGTCAGGAAGAGTTCCTGACGATGGGCGAGCGGCTGCTCCTCACCGCCGGTGTCAACGCCGAACGGACGAGCAACAACGGTGATCCCAAGAAGTACTACGCGTATCCGAAATTCTCAGGCTCGTACCGTGTGCCTGTTCCAACGGCAAAGATCGACGAGCTGAAGCTGCGCCTTGCCTATGGAAGAGCTGGCAACCAGCCACTCAGCGGCAAGTTCACCTTCCTCACGAATCTGATCGAAGAAGGTGTCACTGGTTTCCGCGCTTCGACGGCCCTGGGATTTCCGGGTGTCAAGCCGGAGACGGCGAGCGAGATCGAGGGCGGATTCGACATTACCCTTTTCAGCGCCCGCGCCAGATTCTCGGCGACCCAGTTCCGTAAGCAAATCGACAATCTTCTTCTAACGGCAGCCCTTGCTCCGTCGACGGGATTCTCGAGCCAGACGATCAACGGTGGTCAGCTCGTCAATCACGGCACCGAGCTCGAGCTCGAGATGACGCCAATCCGCACCGACAAGTTCTCCTGGATTTCCGGGACGACCTACTCGAGCGCGAAAGGCATAGTCACGCGGCTTCCGGTTCCGGGATTCATTCCGGCGTCGGGATCGTTCGGCAGCCGGTTCGGCAACGCATTCATTCAGCAGGGCCAGCTGAGCACGGTTCTTCAGGCTGTGAACGGCTGCACGGCGCTCAACGCCGCGGGAACGTCCTGCCCGGCCGCGAATCGCGTACTGACCTTCGTGGGAAATTCGGCTCCCGATTACGAGATGGGTTTCACCAACGACATTACGTTTGGATCGTTCCGATTCTCATCGCTCGTCGATTGGAGAAAGGGCGGTCTCGGAGTGAACCTCACGAACGACTATTTCTACGGTAGCAACCTGGGCAAGGATACCACGCTCTCTCAGGCGCAGTTGGCTGCCTTCGGGAAGGGAGTGGACGTTTGGGTTGAGAACACCGGATTCGTCAAGATCCGCGAAATGACGCTTGGCTACGAACTCCCTGCAGCACTGGCATCGCGTCTCTTCAACGGGCACGCCCAGGGTGCACGGATCGAGTTCAGCGGACGTAACCTCGCCACATGGACGAAGTACACGGGTCTCGATCCAGAGGTCTCGAACTTCGGCAACCAGGCTTTGGGCAGGTTCCAGGACGTCACACCATATCCGCCGAGCCGTCAGTTCTACTTCACAATAGCGACAACCTTCTAACCGAGCGATCAATCAAATGAAGCGATATACAACTATTGTCCTCGCGGCGGCTGCTTTGGTCGCTGCGGGATGCAAGGACAACCCGGTGGCGAATCCGATCGATGCGCCAACGGTGGATGCCTTGAGCGGACCGCTGACGCGAATAACATTGCAGCAGCTTGCGATTGGCGCGCTGGCGCAGGATCGCGGTTCAGTTAACGCATTCGCATACGCGATCGAGCCAGGTATCTGGGCTCGCGACATCTACAGAATTGATGCTTCCGAGCCGCGGTTCGTTCAGGAAACACTGGGCGGCAACCCCGATCCGGGCAGCTTTGCGGGGGGCGGTTCGTGGGCTGGTTACTATACCGCCATCCGCGCCGGGAACACGCTCATTCTCGCGTTGGCGAATGCACCTGCCACCGAGTTCACAACGGCAGAAGTCAACGCAACGCGCGGATTCTTTCGCACGATGAAGGCGCTGGATTACTGGCGCGTGATTGAAATGCACGACACAGTCGGAGCCACGATCCAGACCGACGATGGATCGGCAGTCACGGACGTCAAGTGCAAAGCGACGGTGCTCAACTACATCGCTGCGCTGCTCGACAGCGCCAACGCGGATTTCACCGCGGCTGGTGGCACGGCCGTTCTACCGTTCAAACTACCTTCGGGCTTTACAGCGTTCGGACGTAACTACTCGGGCGTGGCGAATCTCGTGAAGTTCAACCGCAGTGTTAAGGGCAAGGTCGACTTCTATCGTGGATTGGACCGCAAGAATCCGACGCCGGCGCTGTTTGCGACCGCAATCACCGAACTGACACAGGGTCTCGGTGGCGCGGCTGCTGGCGCCGTGCCCCCGGCCGATTTTGCGAAGGGTCCTTATTACGTCTTCGTCCCAGGCGGATCTGAAAACACGCCAAACACCTTCTCGGATGTCAAGATCGGATTGAACCCGTTGGTGGGAGACAGTGTGCAGGCGGGAGACACTCGGGCCTCGAAGATCGTAGCCGCTCCAGCGACGCTCTCGGGGTTCGGCCTGTCGACCTCCATCACGTATGTGGGAGCAATATCAAGCGTTGCGAACCAGGCGCGGCCTCTCGGCATTCTGCGCGACGAGGAGCTGGTTCTACTGCGGGCTCAGGCTTACATCGAGGCCGGTCAGCTGGCCAACGCTATTCTCGACATCAACGACGTCCGGACGAGTTATGGTCTGGCGCCGGTCGCGCCGATCGACAAGAACTCGGCGATCAACGCCGTTCTTTACGAAAAGCGTTACTCGCTCCTGTTCGAGGGTGCTCAGCGCGCCGACGATCTCAGGGAGTACGGCCGCCTGAACGCGACGTATCTCCGCAAGGAGACGGCAACGGATCCGTTCAATTCCGCTCTTCCGATTCCGCGTGCGGAGCTCAATGCTCGCGGACTGACGGTCAATCCAGCCTGCACGCCCTAATGCTGGTCCGTTTGGTTTAGTTGATAAGGGCCGGCTCGGGGTGTTTGCCCCGAGCCGGTTTGCTTTACCGGGGCTTGGATTATGCAGCGACAAGCCCTGAAACGTTTTTCGCAGTTGGAGGCCACATGGTTTCGCGCTGGGTGATCGCACTAACGCTCGCCACTGCAGTCGGCTGCTCGCATCCGAAGCTTGGCCCTGGGGAGGTCTACAACTCGCAGGTGATCACGGAGGACGAGATCATCGCTTCGCGTGGAGCGAACGCCTTCGAGGTCATTCACAAGCTGCGAGCAAATTTCCTTACCAATCGCGGCCAGACCAGCTTGGACAGAGGTCAATCCAATCCGTATCCCACTGTATATCTCGACGACCAGGAATTCGGACCCATCAGCAGTCTCTCGACCATTCCGGCGGCGCAGATCACGATGATTCGACTCTATCGTGTGTCGGAGGCGAACGCGAAATACGGGAGCCACAACCTGAGCGGCGTGATTTCGATCTACACTCGACATTAGGATTGCCCTGAAGGTCAGATCTTCGGGTCGAAGATCCTCAGCACACTGCAACACGGATAAAACAAGACGCGTCGGTACCGACGGAAACCCCAGGCCTTAAAAAAGCCTGGGGTTTTTTGCGCCCTTGCCATCGGCGCCGGCAATTCATACGTTTTGCCCCCCGCGAGAAATTCACAGATTTCGCGCGGAGAGTTGGTTGACGCGACTCGTTTCGCGTGGCATCAAACAAATTGATTTTGGAGGCACGATGGCGTTGGGTCGGGTTATGAGATTTCTCGCACTCACGTTGCTCGCATGTCCCGCACTGGCTGCAGGGCAGGGAACGGGCATCATTCGCGGGCGCATCAGCGATGGGGCAACCGGCGCACCCCTGGCCGGAGTTCAGGTACGCGTCGAGGGAACCACGGTCGGCGCCCTGACTAATGCGGACGGCACTTACACGATTACCGGAGCACCGCCAGGATCGCGATTCCTGAGCACTCGTCGACTCGGCTACGCTCCCCAGCGCGCCGCGATAACGGTTCCAGAGACGGGCGATGCCACGCAGGATTTTGCGCTTGGCAAGGTTGCTACCACTCTGAACGACGTGGTGGTTACGGCATTGGGCCAGACCGCCCAGCAAAGATCTCTGGGGACAGCTCAGCAAACTGTTCAGGGCTCCGCGATCGCCGAGACGCAGCGAGAGAACTTTGTCAACGCGCTTCAAGGGCGCGTCGCTGGCGTCGACGTGACGAGCAGTTCCGGGATTCCCGGAGCGTCATCGTCGATCACGATCAGAGGCATCAGCTCGATTAGCAGCAGCAATCAGCCGCTCATGATCATCGATGGTCTGCCGATGGACAACCGGACCATGAATACGGGCGTTCTCGCCTCTGACAACAATTCGACGCAGGCGTTCAGCAATCGAGGAGTCGACTTCACCAATCGCGCTTCCGATCTCAATCCGGAAGACATTGAGACTCTGACGGTGCTGAAAGGTCCCGAAGCCGCCGCGCTTTACGGGATCGATGCAGCCAGCGGCGCGATCGTCATCACGACCAAGCGTGGAAAGGCCGGCGGTGGGTTGCAGTACAGCAACAGCTTCCGGGTCGAAAAAACCGGTGCCAAGCCCGAGCTGCAGAAGGTTTTTGGCCCTACAGTCTCATTGACGGGTGCTGGCATCACTGCGTTCTCGTACTTTGGCGTCCCGTACGCCCCCGGCACCGTGTTCTATGACAACGTCGACGGCTTCTTCAGAACTGGGTCGGCGCAGACGCACAATCTGTCGTTCAGCGGGGCAACATCCGATGGCAAAATCAATTACCGGTTGGCCACGTCATCCGACAAGACCGTCGGCGTCGTCCCGAGCACGGATTACAGCCGCATCAACCTGACAGGCGCTTCGCAGGCCCAGGTGACTTCCTGGCTGAATGCCGACGTGTCGATGGCGTACACCTACGACAACAATGATCAAGTGTACAAGGGAGACATTGGTCCGCTAATCGGCCTCCTTCTTTGGCCACAGAATGACGACGCGAAGAACTACCTCACGGCAGCCGGCACCAGGCGCCTGTTGACAACGTTGGGCGCGGGAACCGAACAGGATAATCCATACTTCAACATTGCCAAGAACAAGATCAACGCGAAAACCAACCGCATCATGTCCAACGTCGGGCTTACCTTCACGCCGGTTTCGTGGGGTAACCTCAAGACGAACATCGGCGTCGACAACTATACGAACTCGAACCTGATTCTCCGGAATCCCGACAGTCAGGTCGGCAATGCGTTCAATGGAATGTTGGAGCTGGCAGACGTCCTTACGCGAAACATCAATGTGCAGACGCTGCTCAACTTCAACAGCCACCAACTCAGCAAGAGTCTCTCGATCAGCGGCCTGGTCGGCAACGCCATTTCCGACTACAGGACCGGCGCAGATGCGTTGAAGGGTCAGGACTTCCTGGATCCGAATTTCGTCTCGATCAACAACACGAACCAGAGAACGAGCAAGACCACCCTCGAGCAGCGGCGTCTGATCGGTGCTTTTGCACAGGCCCAGCTCGACTTCAAAGACTACCTCTACATAACGGGGACGGGGAGAAACGACTGGACGTCCACGATCCCCACGGGTGCGAACTCATTCTTTTACCCCGGGATTAACTCGAGCTTCATTTTCTCCGACGCGTTCCCGGGAGTTCGTCGTTTCATGACGGGTAAGCTGAGAGCGGGTTATGCTGCCGTCGGCAAGGACGCAAGACCGTATGCCTACCGGCCCTCACTGCAATACAAGACGACATCGAATGGTGGATACGGCTACGACTTCTATGGGCCCAACCTCGCGCTCAAACCCGAGTTCAAAAAGTCGTTCGAGTACGGCACGGAGCTCGGGTTCCTGAACGATCGTCTCGGCCTGGATGCAACGATTTATCGCAGCACGACCACGGATCAAATCGTCAACGACATCAGAGGCAGCTACGCAACGGGCTTCATTCTCTTCAATCTGAATGGGGCCTCAACGAGAAACACCGGTCTGGAGCTGACGCTTCGCGGAACGCCGGTGCTCAATAGCGCCTTCTCGTGGGACTTCCAGGCGAACTTCGCCCGGGCGAGGGGCAAGGTGTTGAGCCTGCCACATGCGCTCCCTGAATCCTACGTCTCAGATACCTGGTTGTACGGCAATGTGCGAAACGGGACGCAGCCTGGCCTGTCCACAATGTCGCTCACCGGATTTTTCTACCTGAGAGATACCGTCAAGGGATCCCCGGCGTTTGGACAGTTGCTAATCGATCCGTCAACCGGCCTTCCGCTTCGATCGAGCGTCTTTATAAATGGGGGCTACGATCGGCAACCGAACTATACGGTCGGCCTCACCAACACGTTCAAGCACAACCGGCTATCGCTGGACTTCCTGCTCGATTTCCGGAGAGGAGGCGATGTCTTCGACGCGACCCAGCATTACCTGACGACTCACGGTCTCGCCATGTCGACACTGAATAGAAACGACCCGCTCGTTGTTCCGGGTGTCCTGAAAGATGGGAAAGAGGGTAGCGCGAACCCGACTGTGAACAACATCGTCATCGTCCCAGCGGTTCAGACTGGCTACTACACTAACATGAGCGAAGAGCTGTTCATCCAGAAGAACGTGAACTGGGTTCGGCTCAGGGATATTCAGCTGAGTTACGTTCTTCCCGACGGATTCCTGGGCACTCGGAACGCCAGCGCATTCGTGAAAGGAACCGATCTGTTCCTGAAGACCAACTACAGAGGATTGGATCCGATCGTGAATGGAAACGACGCCGCGGTAGGGGGGTCGGGAGGTACCGGTATCGACTTCGGCAATTTCCCCATGCCTCGCGGTTTCAATTTCGGCTTCAGGATGGGATTCTAAAAATGAAAAAACTATACGCAGCGATACTCGTGGCGTCGCTCGGCCTGTTTTACGGTTGCAGCGACTACCTTGACGTAAATACCAATCCGAACGCGCCGCAAACGGTTACGGCAAATCTGTATCTGCCGCCAATGCTCCACTGGATGGTAACGGCGCCACAGTACGACGGCCGATTCGTCGGACACTACACCCAGGAATGGTACTCGAGTAGTACCGCGTCGATCACCCCGGAGCAGACCTGGGGTCGCATGGGCTACGATCCGGGCAGCGACAATGGCGCGGAACAGTGGCGCGACGTCTACTGGTCCCTCGGCCAGGGCCTTATTGACATGAATACCAAAGCCCAGGCCGAGTCGCGGTGGGATCTCCTTGGTGTCGGCCTGCTCCTGAAGGCGTGGGGCTGGCAGGTGCTCACCGATCTTCATGGCGAGATCATCGTCAAGGAGGCCATCGACCAGTCCAGAACCTCGTTCGATTACGACACGCAGGACTACGCCTATCAGGAGATCAGCAGACTCCTCGATAGCGCGATCGTGCTGCTACAGAAAACCGACGGGGGCGTCAGCCAGGCCTACCTGGCCAAGGGCGACCATATGTACAACGGGGATCGCACCAAGTGGTTGAAGCTCGCGTACGGGATGCGTGCCCTTATGCTCAATCACTACTCGAATAAGGCGACTTACAACCCAGCGGCGGTGATCGCCGATGTCGACAGGTCGTTCGCGGGCAATGCTGATGACGCGCTTCTCACGTATCCGAATGCCAATCCCTTTGACGACTACAACTTCTGGGGACGCAGCAGGAACAACATCACACTGTACAGGCAGACACAGTTCATCGTCAACCTGATGAACGGAACTCAGTTCGGCGTCGAAGACCCCCGAATGCGCAGCATGCTGTCCCCGGCACCGGACGGAGTGACGTATAACGGCCTGGACCCGAACCTCACGGGATTTGGCGCGCTGACGACGGCACAGCAGCCCAACAATTTCTTCGGCTATGCCGGTACAGGCGGGCTGAACCTACCGGGTCGCTATCTCTTCGACGACAAGGCGAAGATTCCGTTGATGACTTACTCCCAACTGCAGTTCATCAAGGCCGAGGCGGCGCTGAAAATGGGAGATCAGGCCACAGCTCTCGCTGCGTACACGAAAGGAATCTCGTCACACATCGATTTCGTCAACGCCCGCAACCAGGATAACAACCAGGCAGCCCCGCAAATCACCCTGGCGGCGAAGACAGCGTTCCTGGCGAATCCAGCGGTCGTTCCCGCCGTGGTGACGCTTTCACATATAATGTCCCAGAAGTACATCGCCCAGTGGGCGTGGGGACACAACGAATTGTGGATGGACATGCGCCGCTACCATTACACGGATCTCGATCCCGTAAGTGGGGTCGAGATATTCCGTGGCTTTACACCGCCGACCACTCTCTATGGTGCCAATGGCGGCAAACTGGTGCAGCGCATCAGGCCGAGGTACAACTCGGAGTATGTCTGGAACGTTGCAGGCCTGGACGCGATCGGCGGACTTGCCGGGGATTATCACACCAAACCAATCTGGATCACCCTACCGTAACCGACCATGAATAGACACTCATACATTGCGGCACTGCTCTGTGCTGGCGTGCTCTCAGCGTGCTCAAAGGATCCGGTGCGCGACATCTCTGGGCCTCCTCCGGCGGCATCCCGCGTCAGGTTTTTCAACTTTGGCGTGAATGCACCCAGCGTGAATTTCTACGCCAACACAACGAAGATGACGGCGATCCAAAACTCTACCGATGGAGTTGAAGCGACCACGGGAGTCGCTTACGGCGGAGTCGGATCGGGCGGTGCCTACGCGGCCATCGCTCCGGGTCCGTACACCTTTACCGGTAAGATCGCGGCAACAACAGACAAGGATCTGTCTATCTCGCCGCTCGCGGCAACAATCGAGGACGGGAAATACTACTCGTACTATATGAGTGGGATTTACAACACCACGACGAAAACCGTAGACGCGTTCGTGGTGGAAGATCCTGTCGTCGCACCAACGGATTTTTCGGTCGCGACAGTCAGATTCGTCCACGCGATCTCGAACGCAAATCCGATGACGCTATATGCGAAAAGCACCGTGGCACCCAACACGGAGTACACGATCGGCGCTGAGGTCGCGTATAAGGGCGCAGGCGCATTCACTGCAATACCTGCCGGCGTATATGATCTGAGTACTCGATACACCGGATCGGCAACCAACGCGATGACCAGAACCGGCGTCTCGTTCGTTTTCGGTAGGGTTTACACCGTTACGGCGCGAGGCGATATCACTGTTGCAGCCACACCAACGGCCTGCGGAGCGACGAACAAGACGTGTCTGGATAATACCGCTAACCGGTAGTGTCACGACCAAGCGAGCTCGGGTAGGACCTCGGAGCCAGCCAGTCTAGAAAAATGGTCGCCGTCACCGGCGACCATTTTTCTATTCGGCTTCCGCTTCTTTCTTGGGAAAAAGCGACGGCCCCTTATCGACCTTCCATCCGGTGGGGTTCAGCTTATCGAGTCCGCTGAATCTCATCTCGCCCACTGAGCCTGGCGCGCCAAGCGCCTTCCATAGCTCCTCCGCCTTGTTTGGCATGAAGGGCCAGAGGTACACGGCCTGACGCGTGAGCTGCCTCATCAGGGTCGCTAGCGTGCTCTCGAGCTCGGCACGGAGCGCCGGATCCTTGGCCAGCTTCCATGGCGCCTGGCGATCCACGTACTCATTCGCGCGGGCGATAGTAAGCCACACGGCTCTCAGAGCATCGTGAAGCAGAAATCCTCTTGGGCCAATAGAGGCGTGATATGCCTCGAGATCCTTTGCATCGGCGTGGTCGATCTCATTGCGCCCGCCCTTTGGAATGACGCCATCGCAGTATCGCTCGACCATCGAGATCGCGCGGCTCGCCAGATTTCCGAACGCGTTGGCGAGATCGGCGTTGTACCTCTCGCCGAATCTCTCCCATGAAAAACTGCCATCGCCGTCGAATGGGATTTCGCGCATTAGGAAGTAACGGAACGCGTCGGGTCCGAAACGTCCGATGGCGTCGCGCAGATCCAGATTGCCCCCGGTTGACTTGCTGACGCGCGATCCGCCTACGAGCACGAAGCCGTGCGCCCATATGCGCTTTGGTGCTTCGAGTCCCGCCGCCCACAGCATCGCGGGCCAGATCAACGCATGAAAGCGCGTAATGTCCTTGCCGATCAAATGCAGATCGGCCGGCCAGAGCCTCTCGAAATCGGGGCTTGGAAATCCTGTCGCCGTGAGATAGTTGGGGAGAGCTTCGAACCAGACGTAAGTCGTCTGGACGTCACCAGCACTTCCTTTGCGCGGGAAGGGAATGCCCCAAGAGAAACGGCTTCGACTGGCAGAGACGTCGTCCAGGCCCGAGTCGATCAACGACAGAATCTCGTTGCGGCGTGAGGTCGGCTGCAGAAACTCCCCGGTCGAGACGAGCGCCTTCAGACGGTCCGAGTAAGCGCTGAGCCGAAAGAACCAGTTCTTCTCCTCCACCCACTCGAGTGTGCGCGTGGGGTGCAGGATGCACTTTCCGTCGACGATCTCGTTGTCCTGCTTGAACGCCTCGCAGCCGACGCAGTACCAGCCGGCATACGCCTTCTCGTAGAATGCGTCCGGCGATTTCTCGAAAATCTGTTCGATAAGTCGCTTCACGCCCGCCTTGTGCGCCGGGTCCGTGGTGCGAATGAACTGATCGTAGGAGATTCCGAGAAGCCGCCAGATCTCCTCCGTGCTGTCGGCGACGGCGTCGACGAGCTCCTGCGGCGAGACTTTCCGGTCGGCGGCAGTTTGCGCGACCTTCTGGCCGTGCTCGTCCATTCCGATGAGAAAATGAACGTCGTCGCCCATGAGACGGTGGTAGCGGGCGATTACGTCGGCGCCGATCTTCTCGTAGGCGTGACCCTGGTGGGGATCAGCCGTGGCGTAGTCGATCGCTGTGGTGAGGAAGTACTTGGCCAATTACTGGCCGCCCGGTGAATTTGGCTCGTCATTACCGCGACCCCGGCGGCCACCGCGTCTTCCACGGCGACGCTTGGCCGACGCTTCTCCCTCGCGAGCAGCTCCCTCGCTTGAGGGCGAATAGCTACTCGGCTTCGGGGAAAAGCCGTTCGCCGGCGGAACGAAGACCGGATGCTCCGCCGTATACAGCAGGTCGGGCGAGATCTCTTCGGGAGCGATTCCTTCCGCTCCATTCTCTTCCTCGTCGCCGTTCGTGGCCACAGCGCCGACTCCCGCCAACTCCTCCGTCTCTTTCTTGAAATCGGGGAGCGTTACCAGGCGCATTTCACCTTCGACTCCGCGGAGAGTGATGCGCTCGCGGAAGATATCCACGCTCACAACTTTCTCCTCGCCGAGGCTGGTGATGACGATCTTGCCTTCCTTGGGGAAGCGCTTGCGGCTCTGGACGTAGAATTCGTGCTCGTAGCGGAGACAACACATCAGCCGCCCACACGCTCCCGAGATCTGTGAAGGATTCAGCGAGAGACGCTGGTCCTTCGCCACCCCAAGGTTTACCGGCCTCAGCTCCGGCAGCCAGGACGCGGAGCAGTACTGCCTGCCGCAGCGGCCAATACCATCCAGGCGCTTGGCTTCGTCGCGCACGCCGATCTGCTTCAGCTCGATGCGCGTGCGGAAGAGGGACGCGAGATCTCGCACAAGATTGCGGAAATCGACACGCTTGTCCGCGGTGAAATAGAGTGTCAGCTTCTTGCGGTCCCACTGCCACTCGGCGTCGGACAGCTTCATGCCGAGTCCGTTGGCCTTCACGCGTTCCATCGCCTTGCGACGGGCATCCTCGTTCAGCCGATCGAGATCCTTCGAGAGTCCGCGATCCTTCTCGCTGGCGAGACGGAGTGCCTTACGCTCGGGAAGTGAAGTTCCGCAGCCGTGTGAGCACCCGCCATTTCTCTTCTGGGCCAGGTCGCCCAGGGCGTGGATGTAGCCGAGATCCTCTCCGCGATCGACATCGACGATGACCGCCGCGTGCAGCGGCGGCGGGTCGGGATAATCCCAGAGAAAGAACTCCTTACGGTTGCCCTTGAAGGCGACTTCGACGAGGTGCGCCACCGGCTACTCTGTCCACGCGCCGAGACGGAGGAACTTCTGCCTGCGACGCCGCACCAACTTCTCAGGGCGCATCTTGCGGAGCTCTTCGAGGTGCTTGTTAACGACGGTCTGGAGAGATTTCGCGGCTGCCTCGTGGTCGGCGTGCGCTCCGCCCCTCGGCTCGGGAATCATCTCGTCCACGACCTTCAGCTCTAGCAGCTCGGGGGCGGTGATTTTTAGTGCGGCAGCCGCCTTCTCGCGCATCTCCAGACTCTTGGCGTCCTTCCAGAGAATTGCAGCGCATCCCTCGACTGAGATCACTGAGTACACCGCGTTCTCCATCATCAGCACTCTGTCGGCAACACCGAGCGCCAACGCGCCACCCGACCCACCTTCGCCGATAACGGTGGCGATGATGGGGACCTGCAGCTGGCTCATCTCATAGAGATTTCGCGCAATTGCTTCGGACTGACCGCGCTCTTCGGCGCCGAGTCCCGCCCACGCCCCCTGCGTATCTATGAACGTCAGCACGGGAACGTGGAATTTCTCGGCGAGCTTCATCAGCCGCAGCGCCTTGCGATAGCCTTCGGGATGGGGCATGCCAAAGTTCCGCTTCAGCTGCTCCTTGGTGTCGCGGCCACGCTGGTGGCCGATGACCATCACGGTGTCGTCATCGAGACGCGCCCAGCCGCCGATGATCGCGGCGTCGTCGCGAAAAGCGCGGTCACCGTGGAGCTCGATAAAATCGGTGAACGCGAGCCGGATATAGTCGGCGGTAAATGGCCGCCGCGGGTTGCGGGCGACCTGGACGCGCTGGAAAGGTGTGAGGTTTTTGTAGACCTCTTCGCGCAGATCTTCGAGCTTCCGCTCGAGCGGCTCGATCGCCTCGGCGACGCTGAGCTGACTGTCGCCCGCGGTCTTCTTGATCTCGTCGATCTGCCGTTCCAGCTCGGCAATCGGCTTCTCGAACTCGAGTTGTGTTGCTGAAGCCACCGTCAGCTCCCCCGTTGTAGTCGAACGGAAGACTCGCCCAGAATATTACGCAAGGCGTTCAATGTTGCGCCATCCGCGGCCAAAGTGAGCGACCTCGAGCGCAGCCGTGCCTTGGTGCCAGTCCCATCGCTCCACCTGAACTCCAACGGCGCCGAACCCGGAAAGGTCTCGGCGATCGCGCGGACATCCGACATCACATCTCCGGAGTATGCGCCCTTCGATAGGTCAATCGCAACCGTCACCTGTCCATTAGTACGCATCTCGGCCAGCTTCGTTGCCGAGTCCACGATGTAGGCAGGATTGTCGCCTCCTTCGTCGCGTCTGGAATAGGCGCCTTTGAGCAGCATCGGTACATCCGTGCGGATCTGGTCGTTGAGCGTCGCCCACTTCTCGGGGAAGATCAATACCTCGGCGGACCCGGAGAAATCCTCGATCGTCAGTCGTGCGAACTCGGAGCCGGATTTCTTGCTCATCTGCCGCTTGATGTTAGTAACGACGACGGCGAGTGTCATCGGCTCAGGACGCCACTTGCCGAGGTCGCTGACCGTATGCGTGGCAAAGATCTCCGCTTCAGTGCGGAAGCGCTCGAGCGGATGTCCCGAGATGTAGAAGCCAAGAATTTCCTTCTCCTTCGCCAGTCTCTCGGACTCGGTCCAGGGCGGAATGTTGGGCAGAGCGTGGGAGCTTTGGCCCTTCTGTGGCTCATCAGCTGGCGCGCCAAAGAGCGACACCTGTCCGGTCTCGAGGTCTTCCTGCTTGAGCGAAGCCTCGCGTATGGCGAGATCGAGCGCGGCCGCAAGCTGCGCGCGATGTCCGCCGAGCGAGTCCATCGCCCCGGCGTGAACGAGCGCCTCGAGCACGCGCTTGTTGCAGACGCGCAGGTCAATTCTCTCGCAAAGCTCGAACAGCGAGTGGAACGGTCCGTCTTTCTTCCGCGCGTTGAGGATCGAATCGATGGCAGCGCGCCCGACGTTTCGGATTCCACCGAGCCCGAAGCGAATGTTCCTCTCGCCGACGACGGTGAACTTGTAACCGGATTCATTGACATCCGGCGGAAGGATCTCGAGGCCCGCCTCCTTAGCGCCCGGCACGTGCAGCTGCCGCGCCTCGTTGATGTACTTGACGACATTGTCCGTGTCGCCGATCTGCGATGAGAGCAATGCCGCCATGAAGTCGGCGGGGAAGTGCGCCTTGAGCCACGCGGTGTGGTAGGAGATGATCGAATAGGCGACGGCGTGCGACTTGTTGAAGCCGTAGCGACCGAAGGTCTCGATCTGGCTGGCGATCTCCTCGATGATCATGCGATCGTGCCCGAGCGCCACCGCCTTCTCCACGAACTTGCCCAGCTCCGCGCGAATCAGCTCGGCGTCCTTCTTTCCCACGGCTTTGCGCAGCACATCGGCTTCGGCGAGTGAAATCCCCGCCAGCGTCTGCGCGATACGCATCACCTGCTCCTGGTAGGTGATGACGCCGTACGTGCTCTCGAGAATCGGCTGGAGCACGGGAAGAATGTAGGACACCGGCTCCTCGCCGCGCTTCCGGCGCATGTAGACCTTGTGCATGCCCGTATCGAGCGGACCCGGGCGCATCAACGCGTTGGACGCGACGAGATCGTCGAACCGATCGGCCCGAATGCTCCTCAGTATGTCGGTCGCGAGCGGCGACTCGAACTGGAACACGCCGATGGTTCTGCCCGCGCGGAGCATCAGATACGTCTCGGGATCGTCGAGGGACAGCGCGTCGAGGTCGGGCGCGGAGCCGGTGCGTTCGCGGATTCCGTGCAGCGCGTCGTTGATGACGGTGAGCGTGGTGAGCCCGAGGAAATCCATCTTGAGCATGCCCGCGTGCTCGAGCGCGTTCATGTCGTACTGCGTTACGACGACAGAATCCTCACCACCATTGGATGATCCCGAGCCCTTCGACGCCTGCGTGCAGATCGGGACGTATTCGTCGAGCGGCCCTGGCGCGATGACAATCCCGGCGGCGTGCACACCAGCATGGCGCGACAGCCCTTCCAGGCGTATCGCGTAATCGAGAAGGCGGCGGTAGCGTTCCTTTCGCTCGATTATTTCGCGGCCGTCGTTCTTGCGAGGAGTGTAGAACTCCTTGATCTCGGGGATCCGTTCGATCGATTCTTTGACGGTGAGCGAAAAGTTGGGGTGGTTCGGCACCAGCTTGGCGAGATAATCCGTCTCGGCGGGACTGAAGCCGAGAGTTCTGCCCACATCCTTGATGGCGGCGCGCGACTTCAGGGTTCCGAAGGTGATGATCTGGCCTACCGAGTCGCGTCCGTACTTCTGTCGCACGTACTCGATGACTTCGCCGCGGCGCTCGAAGCAGAAGTCGACGTCGATGTCGGGCATCGACACGCGCTCAGGATTGAGGAAGCGCTCGAAGAGGAGGTCGAACTTGAGCGGGCAGACGTCGGTGATGCGGAGCGAGTACGCGACGAGGGAGCCGGCAGCCGATCCGCGCCCGGGGCCTACGGGAATTCCCTTGTCTCGAGCGGCCCTGATGAAATCCTCGACGATGAGGAAGTAGCCGGCGTAGCCAGTTCCGGTGATGACCCCGAGCTCGTAGTCGAGTCGCTCGCGGACTTCGGGCGGAAGCGGAGCGCCGTAACGTTTGACAGCGCCTTCCTCCGCCAGCCGCACGAGCAGCTCGTTTTCGGTCTCGACCCCGGACGGCAGTGGGAACGACGGGACCCGATACTGTTTCGAGAACTTGATTGCGGTCTCGTCCGCTATTCGCAGCGAATTCTCGAGGACGTCCTTGCGTCCCGGGAACGCATCGGAGATTTCGGGCGCGCTCTTGAAGTAGAGTCCCTCGTCGTAGCGCATCCGATTGGTATCGGAGTAGTCCTTGCCGAGGCCGATGCAGAGCAGGATGTCGTGTGCGTCGTGATCGTCGTGGGTGAGGAAGTGCGTATCGTTGGTCGCGAGCACCGGCAGACTCAGCTCTTCGGCGAGCTGGAAAACACGTCGATTGAGATTTGCCTGATTCTCGGAGTCGTGCGCCTGGACCTCGAGGTAATAGCGATCGCGGAAGACATCGGCGTACCAGGACGCAGCGGCTCGCGCCTGATCGTATTCGTCGGAAAGCAGGTGGTGCGCGATCTCGCCGGCCATGCAGGCTGACGACACGACGATCCCTTCGCTGTATTTGGCGAGAAGCTCGCGATCGACACGGGGCTTGGCGTAGAAGCCTTCCGTGTAGGCGAGTGACGACAGCTTGACTAGATTCTTGTACCCGGTCGCGTTCTGGGCGAGTAGAACGAGGTGGTAATAGGGCTTGCCCCGATCCCCACCGATCCGGTCGCGGGCGCGTCTATCGCCCGGCGCGACATAGGCTTCCATGCCGATGATCGGCTTGAGCCCCGCTTTTTTGGCCTTTTCCTGGAACTCCCACGCACCGTGAAGGTTACCGTGATCGGTTATGGCGAGGGCGGGCTGCTCGAATTCCAGCGCTTTATTGATGAGATCATCAATGCGGTTTGCACCGTCTAAAAGCGAGTATTCAGAGTGGCAATGGAGGTGGACGAAGGACACATGATAAGAATATGCGACGCGGTATCCTCGCGATAGCGGTTTCTCTGGCCGGATTGGCTCTAATCTCTACTCCCACAGCCTGTTACCTCAGTCGTGGGGCGTGGGAGGAGGCCAAGATATTGAGCCGTCGTCAGGCGATTTCGGAGATTGTGGCTGACCCGAGGACGCCGAATGACGTGCGGGCGAAGCTGAAAGTGGTTTTGGCGGCCCGGCAGTACGCAAAAGACACACTTCGGTTGAGAACTAAAGACAGTTTCACGACATACTCGCGCCTAGATCATGACACTTTGGTGCTCGTCGTATCGGCCGCGTACCGTGATACGCTCAAGCCCTACACCTGGTGGTTTCCGATTGTCGGAACCGTCCCGTACAAAGGCTACTTCGATTTCAACGCGGCCAAGCGGGACGCGAAGAATCTTGTCGACGACGGGTTCGATGTGTACGTCCGCCCATCCGACGCCTTCAGCACGCTTGGATTCTTCAACGATCCTTTGCTCAATACCACGCTCAAGGGCGATTCGCTCGGGCTGGCGAACACGGTCATTCACGAGCTGACGCACAATACGTTCTACGCGTCGGGTCAGGCGGCGTTCAACGAATCGTTCGCGATGTTCGTGGGGGCGAGGGGGGCGGCGGCGTTCTTCAGGTCGCGGGGACAGGACTCCGCGGCGGCGAAGGTGGACGCCGAGTGGCAGGACGACAAGCTGCTGGCGAGCTTCTGGTCAAGGGTGATCAAGTCACTCGACTCCGCGTACGCGGCGCACCCATCGGACAAGCAGGCGCGGATCGGCGCGCGCGACACGGTCTACATGCGAACTCGTGTCGCGTTGGTCAATGAGATCGCGCCGCGACTCAAAACCATCAACCCTCTATACGCCGAGCGAGTTCAGCTGAACAACGCGGCGTTATTGGCTCGGCGCGTGTATGCGAGCGACCTGGATGTGTTCGATCTGATCTATGCGAAGGAAGGGGGCGATCTCAGGCGGTCGATCGGGCGGGTGATCGCGCTCGCGAAGGCCAACCCGAAGGATCCATTCGCCGGACTCAGGCAGTGGGTTGGAGTACGCGCCGATTCTGTGGTCAGTTCTCGCGCACCCTCTTCGCCTCCGTTTTCGCTTGCTCTTTCGCACCCACTCTAAGGTAAGGCGGGCAAGCCATCCGCCGTTCGACAGGTGCTGATGGCCGGTTGAAACATGGTGATTGCCTCGGGGGTGAGAATAGCTCTTGACCTTCTGAAGTCCCGCCCTACCTTCCTCGCTCTATAGGCGGGACTGCTACCTCTTCGGTCATTTTGATGTGATCGAAGGTTGGGACCAGCCGCCTGCTTATTTGAAGTCGCCGACGGTTGACGATTTCCAATTCGCAGAGTGGCAGAGCGACGTCATGTCGCCGCCCGCTAGCAGACGTTCCACCAGCTATGCGTCCACTCGTGCAGGTACCCGACACCGCCTTCTCCAATTGCACTCGAGCGAACGATTCCGCGCTCGACCAGGTCCACCCGGCTTTCAACGACTGCGCTTTCGCCGCGTCGTTTAGAGTGCGTCGCGACAACTCGTCCGGCGCCATTTCTCATGGAGCAGTACCGGAGGACGTATGACCCATCTCGTTAGGAAATTGTTGGTGCTCTGTGCCACCGTATGCGGAATGTCCCTATGGATTTCCGCGACGGCTCGAGCACAGGACGGAGGGACGATCAGCGGGCGTGTAGTCGACGCCACGACGACTGCTCCCGTCCCGTCCGCGCAGATCCAGATCGTCGGCACAGCCCGAGGCGGCGTGACGGCCGAAGATGGACGATTCCGAATCCCGAATGTGCGGGCTGGAACGTATCAGGTGCGCGTCCTGCGCATCGGCTTCCAGGCTGGCACGCAGAGTGTCACGGTAGGCAACGGGCAGTCGGTTGATCTCGCCTACAGTCTCACTCCTGTCGCCGTCACACTCGACCAGGTCGTGACGCTGGCGACGGGCGAGACGACGCGAAAGCGTGAGCAGGGGAATGTCGTCGGCACACTTACACCGGCACCTGCGACGCTCGCGACCGCCGGCAACATGAGCCAGCTTCTAACGGGCCGCGTTCCCGGAGTGGATGTCGCATCTCCCGGCGGAACAATCGGCTCGAGTGCGCGCTTCCGTATTCGCGGGGCGAGCTCGCTGTCGCTGTCGAATGACCCCCTTCTGATAGTCGACGGCGTGCGCGTCGACAACAACTCAGCGTCGTCGACGATCGGTGTAGGCGGTCAGACACCCTCGCGCTTCAACGACATCAATCCTGAGGACATCGAGAAGATCGACATTATCAAAGGTCCAGCGGCTGGCGCCCTTTTCGGCACTGCTGCGGCGAATGGAGTAATCCAGATCACGACCAAGAAGGGGCGCTCCGGCCCGACCCGCTTCACAGTGTTTGGGGAATCGGGCAGCATCCGCAACGTGACGTCGTTCCCGAGAAACTTTGCCTGGGTCGGCGTTACGACCCCTGCTCCTCCCGCCGTGGGGACGCGCACCACGAACTGCAACCTCGACAACCAGACCCGCGGTTTGTGCACGGCGAATCCGGACTCGCTGGTCAGCTTCAGTCCCCTGGCGCAGTACAGCCCGTTCATTGACGGCCAGCGAGGCGCATATGGTGTAAGCGCCATCGGCGGCAACGATCGGGTGAATTATTACGTGGGCGGAAACTACGATCGGCAACAGGGCGTATTCGATGCGAATAACGATCAGCGCGTTGGCGGCCGCGCCAATATAAGCGCCCAGCTAACCGACAATTGGAACATGCAGCTCGGTACCAACTACCTCGCCGATCACCTGAGACTGCCACAGGATGACAACAACACCCTGGGGATTGTTTCGGCGGGTCTTCTTGGCAGTGCTTTCGACGACTCTGTTCCAGGGAGGGCATGTCCCCCGCCAGGTTGTGCTCACGGCTACCTCAACGGACAGATTCCCCAGGCGCTGGAAGCGGTATGGCAGACGCGGCAGGACATTCAGCGTTTCCAAAACAGCATCACCAGCAACTATCAGCCGCTTCACTGGCTCAAGGCGACGGGGACTTTCGGCCTCGATTACCTGGGACGTTGGGATAACGAGGTAATCCCGCCAGCGACGGTGTTTTTCGGTTCGCTTCCCGATGGACAGCGGTCGTCCAATCCGTACTCGATCTACACCTACACCGCCCAGGGCAACTTGAGCGGCACGTGGGCGCCGACCACGACCATTTCGACAACGACAACGGTGGGCACGCAGTTCAACAAGGCGCTCGTCCGCGGCACACAGGCATTCGGCGCCAAGCTGCTCGGCGGAACGAATTCTCTCGCCGGAACTACCGCGCGGTTCGCAGTCAATGAAGTGAGCACGGACAACAAGACGCTCGGGTACTTCGCATCTGAAGAGGTCGGCTGGAGGGACCGCGTATTCCTGAATGCCGCTTTTCGTAATGACAAAAACAGCGCGTTCGGTCAGAACTTCGGATCGATCACCTACCCGTCGTACGGCGCATCGTGGGTGATCAGCGATGAGTCGTTTTTCCCCAAGATCAGCATGTTGAGCTCTTTGCGTCTGAGGGCGGCGAACGGCAGATCGGGCCGGCAGCCAAACTTCCGTGATGCAATCACGTTCTTCAACGCGTCAACCGTGACCGTCAGCGGAACGGATGCTCCGGGTATCGCGATCGGCGGCACCGGAAACATTGCCCTACGACCGGAGCGCTCGGCCGAGACAGAGCTCGGTTTCGACATGGGGCTCATCGGGCAGCACGTCAATTTCGAGTACACGCACTACAACAAGAAGACAGACGACCTGTTGATCGCCGTACCGTTGGCGCCCAGTCTGGGCCTTAGCGTTAGCCAGTTCCAGAACCTCGGCACGGTGCGCAACGTCGGCAACGAGATCTCGTTGCAGGCGAATGTCGTCGATTCGAGGCCGGTTACGTTCGATTTCGGAGTCAGTGCGTCAAACAATGACAACACTCTCCTCTCGTTGGGCTTCCTTCCCGGAACGACGACGCCTGTTCCACCGATCATCGTGAATACGCAGCAGAAGCACGTTGTCGGAGTCCCGTTGGGCAGCTACTGGCAGCGGCCGTATACCTTTTCCGATGCGAATGGAGACGGCATCATCGCTCGCAGTGAAATCAAGCTCGGGGATACGGCTGTGTATCTCGGTAACATTCTGCCAAAACGGGAATACTCGCTCTCACCGAACGTGACGTTCTTCAAGATGCTGAAGGTGTCGGCGCTGGTGGATCACAAGGGCGGCTTCAAGCTATTCGACAACACGCGCCGCTTTCATTGCAGCTTCGGCTCGTGCCAGGAGGCGTTCGACAAGTCGATGCCGCTCGCGGACCAGGCGGCAGATATCGCAATCGCACTTGGTACCGATGCGGGTTACATCGAAAACGCAGCCTTTACCAAGCTTCGGGAGCTGTCGTTTACGTTGCTGGCTCCGGATCGCTTTGCAGAGCGTATGGGAGTCCAGAACATCGACTTCACTATCGCCGGGCGAAACCTGAAGACATGGACCGATTACAAGGGATTTGATCCGGAAGTGAATGCCGTTGCCGGAGCGAACTTCAGCACGCAGGAGTTTCTGACCATTCCGCCCTCGCGGACATGGACGGCGCGCATAAATGTCACTTTCTAACCTTTACCGACCGAGCGACCAATCAATGAAGAATAGAATTCTCGCCCGTCGGCACGCGAGCCGGTTGGGCATTCTTACCACGCTCGCAACATGCGGAGCCGTGTTGCTGAGCAGTTGTGATAGCAAGCAGATTCTGGCTGTAACTGATCCAGACGTCGCCAGGCCAACGGCGTTGGATAACGTGGGGGCACTTCCCGCCCTCAGGGCTGGCGCGATAGGCTCTTTCGGAATTTCCTACGACGGCGTAGCCTCGGACGAGGAGCAGGTGCAGCTTTCCGGATCCTTGTCCGATGAATTGATCAACACTGAGACATTCCCAACCCGGATCGAGTTCGATCAGCGCGCACAAACACTGGGGAACACCAGCCTGGTGGGAACGTTCCTGGACCTCAATCGCGCCAGAGGCTTATCCGCACGCGCGGTCGCCGGAGTGCAGAAGTTTGCGAAGACTCCAGTGGACAGTGCGGGGTTCCCCGAAGTGCTGGCGCTCGGCGGGCTGACGTACGTTCTGTTTGCCGAGAACTACTGCGGCGCGGTTCCTCTGAGCATTGTGAACGACGACGGAACTTTTACGTTTGGCGTTCCGCTCACGCGGGACCAACAACTAGACAGCGCGATCTCGAAGTTCAACCAGGCGCTCGCCGTGACCGGAACTCCGCTCACAGCCGCGTTCAAGCAGTTGGCGCAGATCGGAAAAGGGCGCGCGCTGCTGGACAAGGGTGATTACGCGAACGCGGCCTTGGCCGTCGCAGGCGTATCAACAACGTTCCAGTACAACTATCAGCACTCCCAAACCACGACCGGTCAGAACAACGGAACGTGGTCGCTCACGGCCAACGTGGCGCGATACGGTGTCGGGGGCCTGAATGGTTTGCCCTATCAACAGGATGGGAACACCAAGACTGTGGGATTTGACCCGCGCGTTGCCAACACCGTGCGCGCAGCCAATGGAGGTCATGGATTCGACAACGGTGTTCCTGGCGGAGAGCTTCAGTTCGTGCAGGGAAAGTATCCGCTGCGCGACTCGCCAATCACGATCGCCGACGGCGTGGAGGCGCGTTTGATCGAGGCAGAGGCGGCGCTCCAAACGGATCCCATCGCGGCTCTCGGAATACTGAACGCACTTCGCAGCAACGCCGCATTACTTACGCTGCGCGGATATCCGGCGGGCTCGCTGGCGCCACTCACGCTCCAGGCCACAACGGCCGCTCAGGTGGATCAGCTTTTCAAGGAGCGCGCGTATTGGCTGTTTCTGACATCACACCGGTTAGGCGACATGCGTCGCCTGATCCGGCAGTACACTCGGGCGCCGGAGTCGGTGTTTCCAACGGGCCCGTACTTCAAGGGTGGCACCTACGGCACGGACGTCAATTCACCCGTGCCGCAGCGTGAGCAAAACAACCCGAGCTACACTCCGGGCTCCTGCAAGCAGAACGAAGCCTAGCCAAAGGTTGAGAAGAGAAAGTCCAATGTGAACGAGGCGCCAGAAATCATCCTGGCGCCTCGTTTCGCATCGTCTCGCGTGAGCCCGGACCCTCGACAGGGCGGGGATAAGCTTCTTCGTGCAGCTCAGGGCCGCTTACGATCCTGACCTGGTGTGAATGTAAATTACGCCCGCGCTGGCGCCGGTACCTTCAACGCTCGTTCCCCTCGATCCGCCACGTAACTCGATTCTGTCGATGGCGTCCGTGGCCATCTGTTGCAGCACATCAACAGACGAGAGACGCGCGCCGTCCACGACTACCAGCGGCGCCTCGGAGGCTGCCAGCGAGATGCTGCTGCGGCCCCTGTGTCCGTGAATCGAAACCGCACGCCCGGATCGATCCTCGACATAGGTGTAACGCGGGACGAGAACGCGCAATAGCTCCCAGGCGTTCGGCGCATGCTGCGCGTCTATCTGATCGGAGTTGATAACGAGATCACCGAATCGCGATCCGTTCTCATCACCCTTTCGAGGCGGGCTCGTGGCACACGCGAGAGTAATCCCGAGATAAGACGCAGCCAGAAACATCGTGGGGAGCCGGGCGTGTCGCATTGAGACCTCCGTGCGCATTATGCGCGCAACTTCGCAACGATAGCGTTCGGCACACGAGTGCGCTACAGGAACATTCGGACCTAAACGCTACACCCCGAAGCGGCCTCTCAAGAGCGCGCGGAGATCGAGCAACGGCGTCGCGCCCTGCGGCGCCGGCTCTTCCGCAGCCGGTGCGGCGCCAACAGCCACCCGCTGCATGTTGTCGCGGACCTCACGATCAAAGAATCGGCACAACTGGTCGAGCGAGTAGTCGGAGCCACGACGCGACGAGTAGGCGTTGAGCGGGTAAGACACGCTCAGATGGTTCCGTGCGCGGGTAAGCGCGACGTACATCAGCCGGCGTTCCTCCTCTGTTTCTTCGTCGTCGTTCAGACACCTCGCCGACGGGAACCAGCCGTCCACCGCCCAAATGACGAAGACAGCGTCCCATTCCTTTCCTTTCGCCGAGTGAGCGGTGCTGAGAATCAGGCAGTCGTCGTCTTCGCGGGTGCCGGTCGCCAGGTCCTGGGTCGCCTGTGGCGGCTCGAGCGCGAGGGCGGAGAGAAAGGTCGCGCGATCGGGATAGCCGGCGGCAATCGTCTGCAGCTGATCGAGATCGGCCAGGCGTGGCTCGACTCGGTCGTAACGCTCGCGGAGAATATTGTCGTAGAGCAACCGGACCCGTGCGATGTCGGCCGCCACCTGCGCTTCGTCCTGAATCGGGCCGGAGCGAAGTCCCTCGAGCAGATTGACGAGCGCCGCGTGCGCGGCTCTCGCCCGGGGCGGTGGGCTGTAGCGCCCGAACGCAGCCGATTCCCACGCTGCCGAGGCCATCGCATCGATGGCGGCGCGCGCCGTAGCGTCTCCGATCCCGGGGAGGAGGAGCAGCAGGCGATACCAGCTCACCTCATCGCGCGGATTTTCCAGTATGCGGAGAAACGCCAGAACATCTTTAACGTGTGCGGCCTCGAGGAACTTGAGGCCGCCCCACTTCTCGAACGGGATCTTGCGGTTGGTGAGCTCGATCTCGAGATCGGCCGACATGTAGCCCGCGCGAAAGAGCACGGCGATCTGGCCGAGTGGTGTTCCTTCCTCGTGAAGCTCGAGGATGCGATCGACGACGAACTGCGTCTGCTGCTGCTCGTCCCGCGCTGCGACGAGCCACGGTGCTTCTCCGCCGGTTCGCTCGGTCCAGAGGTTCTTGGTGAACCGTTCCGCCGCCCGAGAGATGAGCGTGTTGGTGACGCTAAGGATTGGCTGCGTCGATCGATAGTTCTGTTCGAGCGCAACTATCGTCGCGCCGGGGAATTGTTTCGGGAAGTCGAGGATGTTTCTGAAATGGGCGCCACGGAACGAGTAGATGCTCTGCGCGTCGTCGCCCACGACGGTGATGTTGCTGTGCGATTTGCACATCCCGCGAAGGATCCGCGCCTGAAGGACGTTCGTGTCCTGGTACTCGTCCACGAGTATGTGATCGTACAGTCCGGAAATCTTCTTCCCGAGCTCCGGCGAAGCCTCGAGTAGGAGAGCCCAGAAAAGAAGGAGATCGTCGTAGTCGACGAGATTTCTCTCCTGCTTTCGACGCGTATAATCGCCGAAGATCTTTCGGAAGTCCTCGAGGTAGTCCACGAACTGCGGGTAGTCGTCGCGAACTATGTCCTCGACGGAAATCCCGGTGTTGATGTGCCGGGAGTACACGTACTGGAGCGTTTCTTTCTTCGGGAATCGCTTCGACTTCGTCGCGTATCCCAGTTGGGCGCGTGAGAGCTGCATCAGGTCGGCGGAGTCGCCCTGATCCATTATGGTGAAGTCTTTCGCCAATCCGGCCGCCTGGCCGTAACGCCGGAGAAGCCGGTGCGCCGTCGCGTGGAACGTCCCACCGATCACGCGCTTGCTGTTGCTGCCCACGAGTTTCTCGGCACGCGACAACATCTCCTGCGCGGCTCTGCGCGTGAATGTGAGCAGCAGTATCCGATCGGCCTTCACGCCGCGCTCTATGAGATGCGCGAGCCGATACACGAGGGTTCTGGTTTTTCCCGTTCCGGCGCCGGCGATGATAAGCAGCGGCCCATCTCCGTGGGTCGCGGCCGCGGCCTGTTGAGGATTTAGCTCGGTCGCGAAGTCCCGGAGAGCGCCCGTTGATTCAGGGCGCGCTCGTGCTGGATAGACCTTGAGTGTCTCGGTCACGCAACGGTCTCGAGCAGTGCCGTGCGAGACGTGACCACTGGGGTCAGATCGAACGACTCGGCGAATTTGGCGGTGACTCGATCCCGCACGTCCTGCATCGAGATGTCCTCGAGGCCCAGCTCGCGACCGATCGACGTCATGACGACGCCATCGATGCCACATGGGATGATGAGATCGAAGTAGGAGAGATCAGTCGTGACGTTGAGGGCGAAGCCGTGCCACGTGACCCAGTCGCGGGCGTGGACGCCGATCGAAGCGATTTTCTTTCCGCGGGTCCACACTCCGGTGTAGGCAGTGTTCCGCTCGCCCGGAATTCCATAGTCGGTGAGCGTGTTGATCAGGGCCTCCTCGATCTTTCTCAGGTACCAATGCAGATCCTGCTTGTGGCGCTTGAGATCGATGATCGGATATCCGACGAGTTGTCCGGGTCCGTGGAAGGTGACGTCTCCGCCGCGCTCCACCTCGAACAGCTCCACGCCTTTGCTGCGCAAAAACTCCGGCGATGCGACGAGGTGCTTTTCCTTTGATGACCGGCCGAGCGTGACTACCGGAGGGTGTTCGACGAGGAGGAGGAGATCCTGGGGGATTGCTCCCGAGATTCTGTCGCGAGCGAGATTACGCTGCAGCTCGAGCGCTTCTTCGTAGCTCAGTTTGCCGAGTGGGACGGTCCATAACTCACGCTCAGCCACTGCGCATCACCGGAATCACGCGTCCAGAACCTTACCCAGCGAGTCGAGGGCTGCCTGAGCAATCGCTTCGGAGAGAGTGGGGTGGGCATGGATGGCTAGATCGACCTCTTCCACTGTGAACTCGTTCTCGCGTGCAACGGCGAGCTCGTGGATTAATTCGGTGGCGTGCGCGCCGATGATGTGGGCGCCGAGGATTTCACCGTACTTGGAATCGCGGATGATCTTGACGAAGCCTTCGGTCTCGCCAGCGGTGCGGGCTCGGCCGCTGGCGGCGAACGGGAATTTGCCGACCTTGTAATCGATCTTCTTCTCTTTCACCTGCGCTTCCGTCATCCCGATCGACGCGACTTCGGGGTGGCAGTACGTCGCGTTGGGAATGTTGCCGTAATTGACGGTGTGGACGTGCTTCTCGCCGGCGAGAAATTCCGCGAAGACGACGCCTTCGCGCATCCCCTTGTGGGCGAGCATCGGTGCGCCGGCGACGTCGCCGATTGCGTAGATGCCTTTCGCCGATGTCTCCATTCGCTCGTTGATCTTGATGAAGCCGCGGTCGGTCAGCTGGACGCCCATCTCCTTGAGGCCGATGTCGTCGATCACCGGTGCGCGTCCGGCGGCGACGAGAACCTTCTCGACTTCGAGAGTCTGTTTGTTGCCGCCGGCTTCGATGCTCATCGTGACGGACGACTTTCCGACTTTCACGTCGCTGATCTTGGCGGCGGGGAGCACGTCGATCTTTCGCTTCTTGAAGCTTCTCGTCAGCTCGACGCTGACGTCGCCGTCCTCGAGCGGCAGGATTCCCGGGAGCGCTTCAATCAGCGTGACCTGGGTGCCGAAAGCGGTGAAGACGTCCGCGAATTCGCAGCCGACGGCGCCGGCGCCGATGATCGCCATCGTCTTCGGAGCTTTCTCGAGGATCAAGGCTTCGTCGGAAGAAATGACGGTGGTCTTGTTCAGCTCGAGTCCGATCTGTGGGAGACCTTTGACCCGCGAGCCCGTGCACACGACGATCGCTTTCTTCGCTTCGTGTTTTTCGTCCTTGCCGTCGATCTTCACCGAAACGGAATTCTTGCCGACGATTTTTCCGACTCCCTTGATCCAGGTGATCTTGTTCTTCTTGAACAGGAACTCGACGCCCTTGGAGTTCTGAGTGCTGACCGCGCGTGAGCGCTTCATCGCGACGCCGTAATCGAGGGTGACATCACCGACGGTGATACCAAACTCTTTCGCTTTGGAAACCTTGGTCGCGAGCGACGCCGATTCGAGGAGGGCTTTGGCGGGGATACATCCCCAGAGGACGCAAGTGCCGCCGAGTCCTTCGCGCTCGACCACCGCTACGGACATTCCAAGCTGAGCAGCGCGGATCGCGCCGACGTACCCGGCGGGGCCGCCTCCAATAAAGATCACGTCAAAAGAGGACATTTTTTTGGGTTGGGAGAGTGCTGGGTAAATCTAGCGAGTCGACGGGACGGGTTTAACCGCAACTGCAAGTGCAACTGAACACGTCGTCAGCTTGAGTCTTGCAGCTGACCGCCCTCAGCCTCACTACGCCGGGACGTCACGGGAGCGGGTCAACCCACAATCAACTGCCTGTACAGTCACGCCACCAATGACGTCCCGACGATTTAAGCCTGATAGCGGAGGGCTGTCAGACTCCAGCTGACGACGTGTTCTGTTGCAGTTGCACTTGCGGTTAGATGATGAGACTGAGCGGATTCTCGAAGTAACGTTTCAGCGTCTGCAGGAATTTCGCTCCGGTCGCGCCATCGACGGCCCGGTGGTCGCAGCTCATCGTGACGCGCATGCGTTGGCGGACCTCCAGCTGCCCTTCAATGACGACCGGTTTCTCTTCGACGCCGCCGATAGCGAGGATCCCTGCTTCAGGCGGGTTGATGATCGCCGTGAACTGATCGATGCCGAACATGCCAAGGTTCGACACCGTGAATGTGGCTCCGGTGTATTCCTCCGGCATCAGTCTCCGCTCGCGAGCCTTCTTCGCGAGCTCGCGCGCCTTTTCGGAGATCTCCCACAGAGTCATCCGGTCGGCGTCGAACAGAACGGGAGTGATGAGGCCATCTTCGACCGCGACGGCCATCGCGACATGGATTCTGTTGAAGTGACGAATCTTGTCACCGAGCCAGTGCGCGTTTACCTCGGGGTGCTCCGCGAGAGAGAGCGCCACCGCTTTGATGACGATGTCGTTGAAGGAAACCTTGTACTGCTCGCCCATTTCCAGCAGCTGCGTGCGCAGCTCCGCGCCGCGCGTCGCATCGTATTCGGCGGTGAGGAAGAAGGTTGGGACTGGCCCGTTCGATTCGGCAAGCCGGCGCGCAATCGTTTTTCTGATCTGAGTGAGCGGAACGTCCTTGAAGTCACCTTCGGTCGCTAGCCTGTCGGCAGCCGCAGAACGTCCGGCAGCGGCACCCGCAGCCTTGGCGTTCTCGATGTCACGTTTGACGATGCGTCCGCCTGGTCCCGTTCCCTGCACTGCGCCGAGCTGGATTCCTTTCTCGTTGGCGAGTCTGCGGGCGAGCGGCGAGGAGCGCTGACGTCCGCCCGGAGCCGACGGGGCGGCCGGTTGCGCCGATCCATTTCCGCGCGGAGCGGCCGGCGGTGCTGGCGGTCTTGGAGCGGCGGGTCGCGGCGGCGCGACGCTCGGCGGAGCTGCGGCCTTTTGCGGCGGAGGAGTTGAAGCCGCGGTCTGAGACTGTGCCGGCGACGGGGCGGGAGTCGCCGACGGAGCGGGAGGCGCCGACTGTGTCGCCGTAGCCGCGGGAGCGGCGGATGCTGCAGCCTGAACGGCTGATCCAACGATGGAATCAATGTTCTCATCCGGAGCTGCGATCACCGCCAGCAGAGTTCCGATTGGCGAGGCATCCCCTTCATTCGCCAGACGCTTGCGAAGCACGCCATCTCCGCGCGCGACAAGCTCCATCACAGCCTTGTCGGTCTCCACCTCAGCGAGCACATCACCGGATTTGACCTGATCGCCCTCGTTCTTGGTCCATTTGACGAGGCGGCCTTCTTCCATCGTCGGCGAGAGCGCTTCCATCGTGACTTTCGTTGCCATAGTCGCTCAGTCGAGGTACATGACTTTCTTGATCGCCGCGATCGTCTTGCCGGCGTCGGGCTTCGCCGCTCTCTCGAGGTTCTTGGCGTAAGGCATCGGCACATCTTCCTGGTGCACGCGCAGCACTGGCGCATCGAGATCGTCAAAGCATTCGCGCTGGATGAAATCGACGACCTGTGATCCCATACCGCAGATCTCCCAGCCTTCCTCGAGGACCACGGCGCGGTTCGTCTTCTGAACCGAGCGGGAGATCGCCTCGACATCTATAGGCCGAACGGTGCGTAGATCGACCACGTCGATGTTGATTCCTTCCTTGGCCAGGTCGTCCGCGACTCGCATTGCCACGAGCGCCATTTTCCCGTGGGTAATTACCGAGCAGTGATCGCCCGTGCGTTTGAGCTCTGCAACGCCAAGCGGCACGATGTGCTCGCCTTCGGGAACCTCACCCTTGGTGTTGTAGAGCATCTCGCCCTCGAGAAACACCACGGGATTATCGTCGCGTATAGCGGACTTGAGCAGCCCCTTCGCGTCGGCGGGCGTTCCTGGCGTGCAGACCTTGAGCCCGGGAATGTGGGCGAGCCAGCTCTCCCAAGCCTGCGAGTGCTGCGCGCTCAACTGGAGCGCTGCGCCGTTAGGGCCGCGGAAAACCATCGGCATCTTGAACTGTCCGCCCGACATGTAGAGCATCTTGGCGGCGGCGTTGACCACTTCGTCGAGCGCGAGGAGCGCGAAGTTCCAGGTCATGAATTCGACAATCGGACGAAGTCCCACCATCGCCGCACCCACGCCCACTCCGGCGAAGCCGAGCTCAGTGATCGGCGTGTCGACGATTCGCATGGGGCCGAATTCGTCGAGCAGGCCCTTCGAGACTTTGTACGCGCCGTTGTACTGCGCGACTTCTTCGCCCATGAGGAAAACGCGGTCGTCGCGCTGCAGCTCTTCGCGAAGGGCCTGTGTTAGCGCGTCGCGGTAGGTGAGGACTGCCATCAGGAGGTCGTGTCCGCGTAGACGTCCGTGTAGAGCTTCTCGAGCGGCGGCTCCGGGCTGGAGTCGGCGAAATCCCATGCGTCCTGGGCGATTGCCTTCGCTTCGTCGTCGATCTTGTGCATTTCGCCTTCGGTGAGCTCGCCCGACTCGTAGATCTTGTTGTGGAGCACGAGGATCGGATCGCGCTTCATGTTCTCTTCCAGCTCGTCTTTGGTTCGGTAAGTGCCGCTCACCGCGTCGGACATCGAGTGACCCATGAAGCGGTAGGTCCTCATCTCGATCAGCGTCGGCCGCTTTTCTTTCCGCGCCCTTTCCGTCGCACGCGCCATACACTCGCGCACCGCGAAGACATCCTGGCCGTCGACGGATTCTCCTTCCATCCGATAGGCTTTCGCGCGCACCAGTACGTCTTCGTTCGCTGTCGAGCGAGAGATCGCAGTGCCCATGCCGTAGCGATTGTTCTCGATGATGAAGATGACCGGCAAATCCCACAGGGACGCTATGTTCAACGCTTCGTGAAACGCACCGATGTTGACGGCCGCCTCTCCGAAGAAGCAGACGCAAACCTGATTGCCGCGGCGATACTTGATCGCGAAGCCGACGCCCGCTGCGATCGGCACGTGACCACCCACGATGCCGTGCCCGCCCAGGAAGTTCGTCTTCGCATCGAAGATGTGCATCGATCCGCCCTTACCGCCGGAACACCCGGTGTCGCGACCGAACAGCTCCGCCATAACTGCGCGCGGACTCACTCCACGCGCGAGCGCCTGACCATGGTCGCGATAGGCGGTGATCACGTAATCGTCGGGGCGGATCATCGACATCACTCCAGCCGATATCGCTTCCTGTCCGATATACAGGTGGCAGAATCCACCGATCTTGCCGAGCGCATAGGCTTCGGCGCAGCGCTCCTCGAAGCGGCGCTGCAGCATCATCGAATGAAGCAGGTCGCGCCGGATCTCCGGAGTTGTTGCAGCCAGATCGCTCGCTGAAGGGGCGTCCGCGCCGTTGCTGCTCGGTTGCCCAGGCTCCTTCCGCTTCGAAGCGGGTGCCGGAGCCTTCCTGGCTTCTGTACTCATACGCCGGCCGCCTGCACCTGCTCCCACGCGTGGTAGCTGGAGCGCACGAGCGGCCCCGACTCAACGTGCCTGAATCCCATATCCATTCCAATCTCGTACAGTTGTCTGAATTCCTGCGGAGTGTAGTAGCGATCGAGCTTGATGTGCGCGTCTGATGGCCGGAGGTACTGGCCGAGGGTGAGGATGTCGACGTCGACCTCGCGCAGATCGCGCATCACGGCGACGACCTCTTCGATTGTCTCACCCATACCCAGGATCATTCCGGTCTTGGTCGGAATGTCGGGCGCGATGCGTTTGGCAAAGCGGAAGATCTCCATGACCCGGGGATAGCGTCCGCCGGGCCGTGCTTTCTTATAGAGGCGGGGGACTGTCTCGGTGTTGTGATTGTAGATCTCCGGACGCGCCTCGAGAACGGTGCGAATGCTGTCCTCATTCCCCTGAAAATCGGGAACGAGAACCTCGACTGAACAACCGGGAATCTTCTCGTGAATCTGGCGAATCGTCTCCGCGAAAACCCAGGCGCCGAAGTCCGGTAGATCATCGCGATCCACCGACGTTATCACCGCGTGCTGCAGCCCCATCTCGGCGATTGCTTTTGCTACCCGGTGCGGCTCGGCGATGTCGTATTTCGGCGGACGGCCGTGGGCGACGGCGCAGTAGGCGCAATTGCGGGTGCAGACATCGCCGAGGATCATGAAGGTGGCAGTGCCGTGCTCCCAACACTCGCCGACGTTGGGGCAATGCGCCTCTTCGCAGACGGAATGCAGGTCGAGCTCACGCATCAAGTGCTTGAGCCGCATATAGTTGGGGCCACCGGGCGCCTTGACCTTGAGCCACGAGGGTTTTCGCTCGGGCAGCGGCTCGGCGCGGTGACGCCCCATGATCTGATAGAGAGTGTCTGGCATCGTTGGCGGCTCGCGGGGAGGAGAATCCGTCGAGCTCAGGCAATCTACATCAAAAACGGTCGGGGCGAAATTGTGCCAGGTCGTGGCTAAGTGGTGATTCTGTCACGAGATCGGCCATTAAATCCCCCGTTAGGGGGGCCATGAGTACGCCGTTGCGCGAATGACCGCAGGCGTAGAGGAGGGAAGGGTTCTCCGGATCGGGTCCAAGAATGGGGAGCATGTCGGGCGTGATGGGGCGCAGCCCCGCCCACGCGCGGATCTCCCGTGAGGAGGAGAGGCTCGGGCAAATCTCTTCCGAGGCAGCGCGGACTTTTTTTACTCCGTCGGCTGTAGTGCTCGCGTCAAATCCGACGTTTTCCATCGTGCTCCCACCGATCGTAAGATCTCCGCGCGGCACAACGTAGCCGCTCGGCCCGTACGCGACATGTCGAAGCGGAGATGTCGAGTACGATACGAGCTGTCCGCGCGCCGGTACGACGGCGCGGGCGAAACGCGCACCGGAGATTTGTCCTGCCCAGGCCCCGGCGGCGATGATGACACGACGAGCCGTGTACCGATCGCCCGATTCCGTGCGCACCGTGCACGAGTCCGGTTTTGGGTCGACGGAAATCGCGGCGTCCGCGACTCTTTTGATTCGATCGCTGGCGGCACAGAGTGCCTCGAGTGCCGCGACCAAAATCGTGTTGTCGACCGCCCCATCGTCGGGGCTGAACACAGCGCCCAACCCGTGGGAAAGCGCCGGCTCGAGGTCGTGCAGCTCATTTGCATCCAGCCAGCTGCTCGTCGGGAGAGCGGTTTTCTTCAGCCCCTTTATTCCCTTTTCGCTGAGCGCGACCTGGAGGATGCCGAGCCTGTTGAGGGGGACGCGTACTCCCACCCTGTCGGCCAGGAAATCAACGTAGGATGGGTATCGATCGCGCGCAGCCACCCCAAAACCCTGTGCCGGGCCGGGAGCCCGTTCGACGGACGGCGCAAGCATCCCGGCGGCAGCCGGAGAGGCCTCGCCCGGCCGTCGCTCACCGATCAGCGTGACGGAGACTTTTCGTTCCGCGAGGGCAGCGGCTGTGGCCAGCCCAATCAGACCTCCACCAACGACGATAACCTCTCCCTTCAGCCTTCCCCCCGCGCGCATTTCCCCTCGTGAAACATCCTGGACGGGTGTATCGTAGGGATAACTGTCACCGTTTCGGAGAACGTCATGTTACGCGCCATCTTTATGATCGGCCTATTTGCCATGCTGGGCCTCTTCGCCGTGGGCATGGTGTTCAAGCTTTTTGGTGGACTCGTCGGTCTCACTTTCTTCATCGTGGGACTCGCGGTCAAAGTACTCATCGTCGGCGGGCTTCTGTACTTCGGGATCAGGGTTCTTAGCCCGGGGACAGCCGCGCGGCTCCGGGAGAAATTCGCCGGGACGAGACTCACCCGCTACTAAGCTGCCGGGGAGAGATCGTTGCTCTCCTCCGAGATCCACTTAACTGAAGCAAGGAGCTCTCAGCGTTGCAGCTAATCGCTGGGAGCTTTTCTGTTGGCGCACCGCGCCTCAGAATCGGAGAATCACGGACTCCTGAAAGCACTCGACACCGAGCTCGGATGGCGGATGGGCGCGTATCTCAAACGCCAGTATGAGAGCTCCAGGCGATTAGCTGCAACGCTGACAGCTCCCCGCTTTGGTTCAGTGGATGCCTAGGCGGCTAGGCGATCCCTACGCCGAATCAAGCGCCTCGATCACTCCCCACGTCAGCAGCGGAACCATGATCTCATGGTGCCCAGTTATCTCGTACCCCTTGCCGCTGCCCTGAGTCGGCCGCTGGACGACGTTTACACGCGGACGGTAGTGCCGCTGCATGTCGAGATCGCAGGTCGTGAACGCGGTTGGCTTTCCCGCGTTGAGATTTCGCGCGATCGTCAAAGCCTTGAGAAACACCTCCGGCATTATCACCGCGCTGCCGAGGTTGAGGACCACACCGCCATCGTGTAGCGCGGGCAGAGACGCGGCGAGACGACGGAAATCGCGGTGGCTCGTGTCGCCGATTGCCGCGCCACTTGCTGCGGGATGCTGGTGGATTATCTCTGCGCCAATGGCTGCGTGAACGGTGCAGGGAATTCCCAGCCGCTGGGCGGCGAGGAGGACGGACAGCTCACCGTTCGATAGACTGAGATTCTCGAGGGCGCGGCCCAGCGCCTCCCCCATCCCCCACTCGTTTTCCATCCCGGCGATGAACGCCTCGTTCATGCCGCGGCCGGTTTCCTCGGCCATGCCGAACGTTCCGTCGACAAGTCCGCGGGCTACGTCTTCAGAAGTGGCGCCGAAGCGGGCGATCTCATAATCATGAATCGCCGCCGAGCCGTTCATCGCCAGGTGCGTGATCACTCGGCGGTTCATCAGCTCGATGATGAGTGGCGCCAGGCCCGTTTTCACGATGTGTCCACCGAGCATCACGACGACCGCGCGTTTCTTTTTGGCGGCGGTTGCGATGGCGCTCACGACGCTGAGGAAGTCCTTCGCCACCAGAACGTGGGGCAGCGATTTCAGGAAGGCGCCGAAGCTGCGGTCGCTTCCCGGCGCGGACGCGAATTCGGCGGCGGTGACTTTGTTGGGGCG
>Ga0193727_1000039_pt1 | contig 37622 bp, 34 predicted proteins | sample H2c2metaG_FD_143051 | JGI IMG/M metagenome (GOLD analysis project Ga0193727, IMG submission 143051) | Soil microbial communities from a riparian zone of the East river system, Colorado, United States - H2c2 | ecosystem: Environmental > Terrestrial > Soil > Riparian zone | place: USA: East River...
CACTGGAGCGAAGTTCGCGCTCCTGCCACCCGACAACGCTACGGGAAACTTCACCAAAGTGGTGCAACGTGTCCCGGTGCGGATCGCGGTCACCAAGCCATGTCCGGGTTATACGTTGCGACCAGGTCTTTCGGCTAACGTCCACATCGACACCTCGAAACGGTGAGCACGGCAGTACTGCGGTCATCGGGGATTTCGTCGTCCGCCGAAGACCGCTACGCGCACAAGTACATCATCGCCGCCACGGTAACGATGGCGGCGATGCTGGAGCTGATCGACACTTCGATCGTCAACGTCGCCATCCCGCACATGATGGGGAACCTCGGCGCGACGCTCGATGAGATCGCGTGGGTATCGACATCGTACATCATCGCCAACGTCATCGTCATCCCGATGTCGGGGTGGCTGTCGGCGTACTTCGGACGAAGGCGCTATTTCACCGGCTCCATTCTCCTCTTCACGCTTGCCTCGTTTTTCTGCGGCTCGTCCCACTCGCTGCTCGGGCTCATTTTCTGGCGCGTGATACAGGGAATCGGTGGCGGTGCGCTGCTTTCGACGGCGCAGGCCACGCTGTACGAGTCATTCCCTCCCCAGGAAGCAGGAACCGGAATGGCGATCTTCGGCGTCGGCGTCATGGTTGGCCCGACATTGGGCCCCACCCTCGGCGGCTGGATCACGGACAACTACAACTGGCCGTGGATCTTCTACATCAACGTTCCGCTTGGGATAATCGCGGCGATTCTCACGGTCACGTACATAAAGGACGCTGTCCACCAGGAGCGGGCCGACAAGATCGACTACCTCGGAATAATCCTGCTCACGCTTTGCGTCGGCTCACTGCAGTGGATGCTCGAGCGCGGCGAACGCTACGACTGGTGGGAGTCGCGCCTCGTCACGACGCTGGGGATTACGGCGCTCCTCGCCGGAGTCGCACTGATCTGGCACGAGCTTACGACCGACGAGCCCGTAATCAATTTCCGCATTCTCAAAAGCCGGCAGTTGACCGCCGGCGTGAGTCTGGGATTGCTGCTTGGGTTCGCCCTCTACGGCTCGGTATTCATTCTGCCCGTCTTTCTGCAGCAGCTGCTCCAGATGACAGCGTGGCAAACGGGGAAAATCATTCTGCCCGGCGCGATCGCATCAGCGGTGACAATGGCCGTGGTCGGTAGAAACGCAATGCGACTGGACGCCAGATATACGGTTGTCGCAGGGGCGATTCTCTTCTTTCTGTCGATGCTGAAGCTGTCGCACCTCACGTCCGCGAGCGGCTCACAGGATCTGTTCTGGCCACTGATCCTTCGCGGTATGGGGCTCGGACTAATCTTCGTTCCTCTGACCAACGCGACGATGGCCGACCTCAAGGTGAAGGATCTGGCGCAGGGAACCGGTATGTTCAATCTCACGCGACAGCTTGGCGGCTCGCTCGGAATCGCAGTGATGGCGACGCTGCTCGCGCGCTTCATGGCCTCCGAGAAGGCGGTGCTGGTGGAGCACGTGGGCGCGAACGATCCGGAGACCCTGAGCCGTCTCTCACTTCTGGCGCGTGGACTCGTCTCGCGCGGAATCAATCCGATGGTCGCGCAGCAGCAGGCGCTTGCGATCCTCGACCGCCAGGTGACGGTGCAATCGAGCATGCTCGCGTTCTCGAAGATTTATTTGTACAGCGGGCTGGTGTTGATCGCCGGGTTGCCACTGCTGTTCCTGTTCAGGACTGGTCGTGCGCGTGGTTCCATGGGACCGGTCCACTAGGCCCGCCGGCGCTCCCTCTGTCAACCAACAATTTCGGCGACGCCGGTAAGCCCCTCCCGACCGTATCTTACGGCCAGGCCCCCTACCCACCTCTATTGCCAGCCCCTCAACAGTCGAACCCCGCCATACGTATTTCTGATGAGGAACGGGAGCTCGTAAGTCTCGCCAGGCAGGGGGACGAACGTGGCTTCGCCGGGCTCGTACGTCTTCATCAGCGGCGTGCGTATATAGTGGCCCGATCGATCGTAATGACGCACGAGGATGCGGAGGATGCGGTGCAGGAGGGATTCCTGCGGGCGTATCAGGCGATCGACCGCTTCGACCCGGCACAGACTTTCGGCGCATGGCTCAATCGAATCGTCGCGAACGCGGCACTCGATCTGGCCCGCCGCCGAAAGGTTAGAAATGCGGAGGAAATCTCCGAATCGATTCCGTCCCCTTTCCGCGATCCAGCGGAGGGTGGAGAGCTGCGGGAGCGGCTCGAGGCGGCGCTGAAGGAGCTCCCGGATCGTGCACGGGCGGTAATCGTCCTGCATGATATAGAGGGCTTTACGCACGCGGAGATCGGCGAGATGTTGAGTATACCGGGCGGAACCGCCCGGTCGGATTTGCACCATGCGCGACAGAAGTTGCGGGTGTTACTCGGAAACCTGAGGGATTAGAGATGGAAGATCGTACCGATTTGCGACTGGATGACGAAGGCGATGCGAAGATCACGGCGATGCTCCGTGATGTGTACGCACCCCCCGCCGAAGGCGCATACTGGGACGGCCTCGAGACGCGCATCATGTCGTACATCAAGGCACACGAAGTTGCCAGCATTCCGGTCAACTGGTGGTCTGATCTGGCGAGCTGGGCGGGTCCCGGCCTCGCTGCCGCGGCTCTCCTGTTCGTTGCAGCCGGTCTGATGTGGTCACGCCAGAAGGACGAAGACCTTCGGACGACATATGAGGCCGTTACCGAGCCCCTCGCATCGGACGTTCTTCCAGGAGCAGTGCAGGTAGTCACAGCTCCGTATGACGGATCGTCGCAGCGTGAAGCGACCTTCCGCTACGTCTTGTCACACTGAGGATTCAGATGGATAGCTCCAAGGGTTACGCAGTGATGTTCCTGCTCGGCGCCTTCGTGGCGGGTGGTGCACTTGGCTTCACCGCCGATCGGGTGATGGATGTGAAACACGGTCGCGAAGCTCGCGGAGCGCGCGCCTCGAGGCAGAGAATGGCCGAGGAGCTCAAGCTCACCCCCCAGCAGCAGGCATCGGTCGATTCATTGATCGAACAGAAGCACCGCCAGATCGTCACTCTTTACAAGCCCATCAAGCCGGAGCTCGATTCGATCGCTGTTCAGGCGCGTGTCGTAAGCGACAGCACCCACGAGCAGATCAAGCGGTTGTTGAACCCGGACCAGCAGGTCAAGCTGGACAAGATGCGCGCGGCGGCCCGCAAGGAGCTCGCGGAGCGCCGGGGTGGAGACTCGACTGCGCGCCCGCCTGGGCCGCCTCCCGGACCCCTTCCGTACTAGACTGTCGTTGATCGGGCGCCAAGCTGGCGCTCAAACGCCAGAACGAGAAAAGAGCGCCGGTGCAATGCACCGGCGCTCTTTTTTTGCCTCAAAAGCTCAGACGTTATCGGAATCGAAGTCTCTTTCGGCCTTCCCGAAGTTCTTCTGGGTCTTGCCTTTGAGCTCTTCAGCGCGACCCTTGATGTGCTCGCTGGTATTGTCAGTGGCATCACCGATATCGCCGCGGACCCGTCCCTTCATTTCCTTGGCGGTTCCTTTGACTTGGTTCTCGAGACCGCGATCATTTAGATCCTTCATTGTCCCCCTCCTCAGTAGATTCAGGTGAGTTAACTGGGCTCTTATAACGCAAGCGATATGCCCGCGATAACGTATGTTTTTTATGCACGAGGTCCCGTTTTGCCGCTGGGTATCGGCCTTGCAAAGGGCCGCACGCTTGCGGAAATTCCGAACTCAAAGCCGCCGGCAATTTGGGTGGCCTGAACCTCTATAGGTCGCACAAATCAGCACTAACCTCGAAGCTCGTCCGAGCGGCCGCCGTCTCGCAAAACTCACACTACTCGCGTTAGGCGTCGTTTACGGGGACATCGGTACCAGTCCTCTTTACGCGATGCGCGAATGCTTCAAGCTCGAACACGGCATCGAGCCAGCCGCCAACAACGTCTACGGCATCCTCTCGCTGATCGTCTGGTCGCTGATAATCATCGTCAGCATCAAGTACATCATTTTCATCATGCGCGCGGACAACAATGGCGAGGGCGGAATTCTCGCGTTGCTGGCGCTCATTCTTCAGAAGCAGCGGCGCGACGCGGACTCCATGCGCCGAAAGATCATCATCGCGTTGGGATTGATTGGGGCGGCGCTCCTCTACGGCGATGGCGTGATCACCCCGGCGATCTCGGTGCTGAGCGCCGTTGAAGGTCTGGAAGTAGTCGCGCCGCAATCACAGCACCTCGTCCTCCCGCTGACCGTCATTATCCTTTTCGGTCTGTTTTTCTTCCAGCAGCACGGCACCGCAAAAGTTGGCCGGGTATTCGGGCCAGTGATGGTCGTCTGGTTCGCGACGATCGGATTGCTGGGACTGCGTGAGGTTATGCAGGCTCCCGAGATTCTTGCGGCGGCCAATCCGTGGTATGGGTTGGATTTCTTCGTTCGACACGGACGAATCGCATTCGTTCTGCTCGGCGCGGTTGTTCTCGCCGTTACGGGGGCCGAGGCACTGTACGCTGATATGGGGCATTTCGGCAAGCGTCCCATCCGGCTTGCCTGGTTTCTCCTCGTGCTGCCCGCGCTTCTCGCAAACTACTTCGGGCAGGGGGCGTTGATCCTTCGCGATCCCGCGACCGCGGTCAATCCGTTCTATCTCCTCGCGCCGAGCGCATTGCAGTATCCCTTGATCGCCCTGGCCACGATCGCGGCGATCATCGCGTCGCAGGCACTTATATCTGGCGCGTTCTCACTTACGCAGCAGTCCGTGCAGCTGGGCTACAGCCCCCGAGTTCAGATCGTCCACACCTCACAATCGGAGACGGGACAGATATTCGTTCCCGAAGTGAACCGCGCATTGGGAATCGGGTGCATCCTGGTTGTGCTGATGTTCAGGTCCTCCAGCTCGCTCGCCGCCGCCTACGGAGTCGCGGTCACTGGAACGATGACGATCACGACGATTCTGTTCTACGTGCTGGCGCGATCGCACTGGCAATGGAGCGTCTGGCGCGCCGGCCTGCTCACTGCGTTTTTCCTCGTGATCGATCTGGCGTTCTTCTCCGCCAACATGCTCAAGATCGTGCAGGGTGGTTGGGTCCCGCTGGCGATCGCGCTCGTCATTTTCACCCTGATGACCACGTGGCAGCGCGGTCGACTGATCGTGCGCAGCTTGCTGGTTGATGCGTCGATACCGCTCGACGCGCTGCTCAGAGATTTGGGCGACGAGAATCCGGACAAGCGATTCAAGCCGCCGCGCGTTCCGGGCACGGCTGTCTTCCTCACGTCCGAGTCGAAGGACGCGCCACTCGTGCTGTTGCACCATCTCAAGCACAACAAGGTGCTTCACGAGAACGTGGTCCTGCTGTCGATCGTGTCAGCGCAGGTGCCGGAAGTCCCGATCACCGAGCGCATCGAGGTGACTTGTTTCCCTCACAACTTCGGTCGCGTCAAGGCGAAGTACGGTTTCATGCAGACGCCCAACGTGCCCGAGGTACTCGCCCTGGCGGCCGAGCGCGGCATCGTCGCCAAGCCCTCGGAAACCACGTATTACCTCGGGCGCGAGAATCTCATTCCGACGGGAACGAAGCCGCTCGCGCGTTGGCGTAAGCGGCTTTTCATTTTCATGCAGCGCAACTCGCGCCCGGCAACCGAATTCTTCGGAATCCCGCCGAATCGCGTGGTGGAGCTCGGGGCGCAAATGGAGTTCTAGCGCTGCTGCGCGACCCGGCAATTGCAACTGATTAGGCGAGAGGCGCAAGTAGGTAAGCTGCGAGTTTATAAGTTCACTACGCCCCGACCTATCGCTGTGGGATGCAGGCCACAATCAACTGCCTGTACTCCGAACGCCACAGCGGCACGTCCCGACGTCGTGAACTAGATCACTGGCAGCTTACCTACTTGCGCCTCTCGCCTAATCAGTTGCAGATGCTTGATCAGAGCCATTGAGCTTTCAGTCCCGATCCGGCCTCCGAACCCTCTCGAGATCCCTCCTATCCTTCTTGGTCGGCCGCCCGCGATCGTAACCGGGCACCGCGCGCGCGATCTTCACCTGGAGCTGCATCGCCTCGCGCGCCTTTCGCCCTTCCTCGCTCTCTTCGTAAAGCTTGGCCGCGACCGGAGCAGGGCCTCGGTTCTCCGATAGCCCGCGAACCGTTACGATGTGTTGGTACGGACCCAGCCGGATTCGGAGGGAATCGCCGACCTGGAGCTGCTTGGCGCGCTTCGCCCGCTCGCCATTCACTTCCACCTTCCCGGTTTCGATCGCTGTCGCGGCAAGCGCCCGTGTCTTGAAGAAGCGCGCCGCCCATAGCCATTTGTCCAGCCGAACCTTGATCGTCTCTTCTAAGCTCATGTTTTTTCGTTGCCGTAACGAGGCTGCGTAGTCAGAAAGATAAGGAAAATCCTCCCCGTACCAGGAGCATTGTGCCTTCGCAAGACGACTGGTCGACTCAATTGAAGAAGATCGAGCGGGAGTTCGAAGGACTCCCGCCCGAGCCTTCGCCTGCCTACAAGAAGCTTCAGAGCGAAGAGGAGCGTCGCGCCCAGGAGCGCGCCCAACAGCGCGCGGCCATGTTCGGCGGGGGAGCACGATTGATCCTGGTGTTCGCGCTTTTCGTTGCCCTTGCGCTGTGGCCGTACGAGCGCGCTTGTGGAGTCGGCTTGTTCGAGTACCTCGGCGTCGAGGTCGTCATCATCGTCGGCGGACTTTGGGTGGCGCTCACTACATGGCGACATCGGCTTCCCAAAATGCACACGCTCTCGCTGCTCATAGTTCTCACGGGACTGATCCTGATGGCGACCGAGATCCTGCCACGCATCGGCTACGCGGCCGTCGATCCCAAGCATCCACCGCAGTTCTCATGTCCGGATACGCAGAACCCGCCACCCCGCACAACAGCGGTGTCGCAACCCGTCTACTCGGTGAGTCGTTCGCCGATGGAGCAGCGCGTCCAGGCAGCGGCCCATTCGATGGAAGCCCGCTGGCAGGAGAGCACCGACGAGCTGGCGAGGAAATTCCGGCCGCAGCGAGATGCGCTCGCGCGGATAGAGCGGCCCGAATTACTCTCCAATACCATGAGCACGACCCGCTGACCAGGACCCGCTAACCACAAACTACGCTGCCGCCTGCTGCCCGCCCTACGCTACCCGCTTAGCGCGAAAGCCGAGGGACGGTTCGGCGTGGCCAAAGAGAGGAAGGGATGGTTCGGGGTCGCAAACTAGACGCGCCAACCGCGCGCGCCAAAAGAACTGTCCCTCGGATTCAGCAAATAGCGGGTAGCGTTTAGCGGGCCGCAGGCGGCAGCGTAGTAACAACCCATCAAACTCGGTACGTGCGCTGCACGCGGATAGGCGCAACGATTCTGGCGCGCACCGGCGTCCGAAGCCGAATCCCCGCCGGCAGCTTATCGAACTGGCGTAGCAATGGCTCGATACGCTCCCTCGTCAACGGCTCCATCCGCTCTTTCATCAGCGGCTCTAGCGGCTCACGCATCATTTTCGAGTCCGGTCCGAACATCATGAGGTCAGGTCCGTCGAACTCCCGCATTCCATCCATTCCCGGCATCATGAACTCGAATCGGTTGCTGAGCCGCATCACGTCGCTCGCCTTCCCCGCCGTAACCTGCACGTCGCGGAACCGACCTCCGGAATAAATCCTGAGATTCACGCGGGCGCCGGGGGTGAGCTTCTGGACTTCGCGGCCAAGCCGGTGCGCGGCAAGGCCGTTGGCGTAGGAATCCTCGGTGTCTCCCGCCTGCGTGCGCAGATCGACTCCATTGATCGACGCGATGCGATCACCTTCGATGATCCCCGCGGACTCGGCTGGCCCTTTCGGAGTCACTGCCTCTACGAAAACGCCCAGAGTGTCGCGCCTGGTTCCAGTGGTGCGAAGCTCGAGTCCCAGCGCCGCGCGTTTCGCCATCGCCGAATCCATCCTGTACCACGCCTGTCCGCCGATACGGTCGAAGCTGCGGAGCCTGTTGCGGAACGCGGAGTCTCCGGGCCGACCGCCGCGAATGATGCGGCATTCAACGCGTCCGTCGGAATCGGTAGTGCAACCGGAATCCGGCTTGGCGGTTGTGACCTGTGCGTTCAGCGCTGGCGTGGCGACTGCCGCGGCCACCGCGGAAAGAAGCAGTAGTGCCTTCATCCTATCTCCTTGATAGTTCTGTGACATAGGACATCGAGCCTCATCCAAGGGTTGCCGGCGGTGCAAAAACGGCGCGGTCGGGTGATATTGAATGCATGTCGACGACGCTCGAGCCCCGCGAAGCACCGCCGCACTCCCGCGAGATCGATGTTCATTCGTTCGAGCACCACTGGCAGGACGAAGCGGACGCAGCCTATCTCTATCGCCTCCTCGCCGCCGCCGAGCCGGACCCCAAGAAAAAGGACATCTATTCCAGGCTCGCGGACGTCGAAGATCGACACGTCGTAGTCTGGTCCGATCTCCTGACCAAGCACGGACATCCGCCCGCTGCTTTCCGGCCGAGCGGACGCGCGCGCCTCTTGGCGAGATTCGGCCGCTGGTTTGGGCCCAGCTTTCTGCTGCCGATGCTTCTCGAGGAAGAGGGACGCGAAGTCAAAGCATACCTCGACATGCATCGCGAGACGCCGAGCGGAGCGCCGGGCGGCGCCGAGGCGTTGGTCCTTGCCCGCGAGTCCGCCGATCACGCCACGACATTGGGCGAAATTGCCGGCAAGGGTGGTGAGCCCTGGCACAAGACATCGTCCGGCGGTTTTCTTCGCAACGTCGTGTACGGCTTCAACGATGGCCTCACTGCAAACTTCGGCCTGGTCGCCGGCGTAATCGGCGCCGGCACAGTGAATCAGCATCAAGCGGTCGTTGTCGCTGGCGTCGCGGGCCTCATCGCCGACGCGCTATCGATGGGCTCGAGCGGATATCTCGCCAGCAAGAGCGAGCGCGAGGTCTATGAGTACGAGATCTCGATGGAGAAGACAGAAGTCGAACTCATGCCCGAGATCGAGCGCGACGAGTTGGCGGTCATCTACGAAGCGAAGGGGATGGACCGCGGCTCAGCGCACACGCTGGCGACGAAGATGATGGGAGATCCCCACCAGATGCTGAAGGAGCAGGTGCAGGAGGAGCTAAAGATCGGCGAATTCAGCATGTCGCCATTCCGGGAAGGGTGGATCACCGGGCTCGCGACCGCATTCGGCGCGGCGATTCCCGTCTTTCCATTTCTGATCTGGCACGGTTCGACGGCGATCGCGATCTCGTTTACCGTCGCGATGCTCTCGCACTTCCTGGTCGGGGCGGCGAGGTCAGTCTTCACCGGACGCGGAGCGTTCCGGTCCGGATTCGACATGTTCGTTGTCGGAGTCGGAGTCGCCCTGGTCGGCTATTTCGTGGGTGGTTGGGTAGGCAAGCGGATTTAGCTCGCGGTCACAGGCTGTCTTTTCCGCACCGCCTCGGCGTTTAACAAGATCGTTCCGAGTCCGAGTACGACCGCAACCAGCGACACCCAGCCGCCTACTATCGGAATAATTCCGAAGACGAGCAACAGGAACCCGCCAAAGAGAAAGTTGATCAACGCTCCTTCGCGCCCTTTACGCGCGCGACTGCTGAGGAGCAGCTGACCCAGCCAGATCGAAAACGGAATGCTGCCGATGCACATCAGACTTAGATAGATGGCGGTCATCAGGAGCGCGAGTGGCAGGCCGATGATGGTGATAGCCGCGACGCACACCGCGATTGGTACGAGTATCATCCAGCCTACTCCCACGAGCGCCGACCTGCCCGGACGCAGCGGCAGTATCTCCGCCGCCTCGGCCATGAAGCGCGGGACGAGTGCTACTGTAACCGCTCCCAACACGAGGAAGCCGAATATCCAGAGCAGGTGCCACAAGCCCCACCGGTTGGTGACCGGAAGAGCCGTGACCTTCCCCGTGATGTGCGCCGCCGGATCGATGTGAGCCTGCCCGGATCGCACCCGATAGCGGAGGTTCCCGGTGATCTGCGCGTGTGGCCCAACGCGAAGCGATCCTCCACCGACATCGACATCGCCGCCGACCACACCGTTGAGGACAATTGCTCCACCGTAAGCCACCAGGCTTCCACGCACCGCGCCGTCGACCTGGACATCCCCGCCGAAGAGGTATGCGTTCCGGGCGATGGCCGCCGCGGAATCAAGCTCGATGCGGCCGGCAGCGATTGACACGTTTCGATCGACTGCTGCAGCTACGTGAATGTCGCCACCAGTGGCGCGGAGCGAGCCATGAATGCGGCCGGTGATCCCCTGCTTCCCTCCTGCTCCCAGATAATCCCCAGCTGTGATGCCGCCGAAACTCGCGTCGCCACTGAATAGGATTGCATCGCCCGACACGCTATCCATGATCGTAGCCATCGAACCCGTAGCAACCACATCGTCGCCGCGCCGAACGAGCACGTTCTGAGGCTCCTCCTCCCTGTGACGGCAGGCGAGCGTTGAGGCCAGCAGCAGTGAACCCGTTAGGACGAGAAAACGAGTACGATCGGCCTGGAATGTCATGATGTCTTCCTCTCACGATGCGAAGCGGGACGCGACGATCGGCCAATCTTGGTGTCCCGTGCTGATCCTGCAAGCGGGAGATCATCCGGACTGGTGCGGGGTGTTCATCATTTGCTACAATCAATGATGCCACCACGCCCGTACGTTCTCGCCGAAACCAACTGGACGGCCGTCAGGAACACGCCGTTCGAAGTCGCGATTCTACCCTGGGGCGCGACCGAGCCGCACAATTTTCATCTGCCCTACGGCACCGACAACTATGAATCGAGCACGATTGCGGAGCGTTCGGCCGAGATCGCGTGGAAGAAAGGCGCGAAGGTCGTGGTGCTGCCGACGGTTCCGTTCGGAGTGAATACCGGACAGCTCGACCTCATGCTCGCGCTCAATATGAACCCGAGCACGCAGCTCGCGTTGCTCACCGACCTCGCGTCGGCGGTCGCTGGGCAAGGCGTCAAAAAGCTGTTGATCCTGAACGGGCACGGCGGCAACGACTTCAAGCAGATGATTCGGGAGCTGCAGCCGAAGGTCGATCTCTTCATCTGCACGATCAACTGGTGGACGTGCGTGAAGGGCACGGATTATTTCGACGAGCCTGGCGACCACGCCGGAGAGATGGAGACGAGCCTGATGATGTCGATGGAGCCCGACAAGGTGCTGCCGTTGGCGGAGGCCGGCGCGGGCAAGGCCAGAAAATTTAGAATTGCGGGCCTGCGTGACGGGTGGGCGTGGGCTCCACGGCAGTGGACCAAGGTCACCGACGATACCGGAACCGGAAATCCGAAAGCGTCAACCGCGGATAAGGGCGAGAAATTCCTGCGTGCGGCGACGGAGAAGATAGGCGGGTTCCTCGTCGACCTTGCAAACGCCGATGTCAACGAGATGTACGAATAAGATCTCCCAACCTCTCCGTCAAACCGCGATTCTCTTTTCTGGTGACAGGCTGGGGTCACCCAACCGCGAATGGCTGCTTGGTCGCTACAAACCGTGCGACCGCCCGCAGAGATCCAAGATTCTCCGCCCTGATCTCGCAATCTGATACGTGAACGCCGAACTCGTCTTCGATGAAAGCGATCATCGCGCCGACGTACCTCGAATCGAGCGCAGCTTTTTCGAAGAACCTGTCGTCTCCGTCCAGCACATAGCCGTGTTGTCGGTACAACGAGTTCCCCTGCGCGAAGCTTCGAACGCGCGAGAGGATACCGGATTCTGATACGCCTGGCGTGAACTCAATTTCGTTTGTCAGCATTGCTCGGGACGGGTGGCGCGGGGGTCAAGCCTGTTGTCTCGCGGTCCGGCGCGGATCGGTCCGCCGTGTACCTATGGCGCAAGCTTGGCACCGCCCATCTTTTCGAATCTCTACGCGGTTCAGGTGCCCACCTAACACGCACTGCCGCAATCAGTTAGGCCATTTCGTCGCCGCTGCGATTCACCCCTTTCCCGCGCGAAGTGTGGTAGCTCAGCAACAGCGAATGATGGGGAACCGGAGCAGAAAAAAAGAACTGCTAACGTATGATTACCGGCCGGGGGCTGCGGGCGGGCCGGTAGTCATATTTTTTCTTTTGCCTTGGCGACACTTCTTTTGCCTTGGCTAAACAACGATGTTGATTAGCCGCCCCGGAACAAAGATCACCTTTTTCGGCGCGCCAACAGTAAACTTGGCCACCCCCGGATCCTCGAGCGCCAGAACGAGCGCATCCTTCTCGCTGATATCGCGAGCCGCGGTGATCTTCCCGCGCACTCGACCGTTCACCTGAACGACCAGTTCGATCGAATCTTCCGCGGCGAGTAGGGGATCGAAGCTCGGCCAGGCTGAATCGAATACGCTCCCGGTACCACCCGTCTGCTCCCACAGCTCTTCGGCGAGATGCGGCGCAAACGGAGACACCAGCGGAATGAGCGCCAGCACTTCGTCGCGATGGGGCGTACGCTCTCCCTTCCTGAGGACGTTCATGTACTCCATCATCGCGGCGACGGCCGTGTTGTAGCTCAGGCGCGAAACGTCCTCGCCGACTTTTCTGATCGTCTGATGCAGTTTGCGCATCACACCGTGGTCGGGCTCGCCTTCGCCGGACATGCTCTGAATCGATACAAACAGCCGGTCCAGAAAGCGGCGCGGTCCCGAGATGCTCTGATCCCGGAAATCTCCTCCCTGCTCGTACGGACCCAGGAACATGAGGTACATGCGGAACGCATCGGCGCCCCACTGCTCGATGTACTCGTCCGGATTTACGATGTTGCCCTGGGTCTTCGACATCTTCGCGCCCTCGCGAATGATGTGACCGTGCGCCCGGAATCGCGTGACCGGCTCCTCGAACTCGAGGTGCCCCGTGTCGTGCAGAACCATCGTGATGAAGCGCGAATACAGAAGGTGCAGCACCGCGTGCTCATTGCCACCGATGTAGGAGTTCACCGGCAGCCACTTTTTCGTCACAGCCTTCTCGAACGGGACGTCGTCGTGTCCGACGCTCGGATAGCGCAGGAAATACCAGGCACTATCGAGGAATGTGTCTGACACGTCGGTCTCCCGCCGCCCCGTGCCACCGCACTTGGGACAATCGACGCGATACCACTCCTCGTGGCGCGCCAGTGGCGAGACCCCAGAGTCATCCGGCTTGAAGTCTTCGATGAACGGCAGGACCACCGGAAGATCTTTCTCAGGAACCGGCACCACACCGCAGGAGTCGCAGTAGATCACCGGAATCGGCGGACCCCAGTACCGCTGCCGCGAGATGCACCAGTCGTGCAGCCGGTAGTGGACGATGGGTTTGGCCGAACCACCCTTCGCGAGAAACTCGACGATCGCTTTCTTGGCTGCCTCGACCTCGAAGCCATCGAACACGTCGGAGTTCACGAGCGTCCCGGACTCGCACTCCACAAAGGCCTCGTGGAGCGGCGTATTGGCATCTTCGCGCTCGCCGCAAACCACGCGCACGATCGGGAGCGCAAACTTCGTGGCGAACTCGAAATCACGCGCATCGTGTCCCGGCACGCCCATGATGGCGCCTGTGCCGTACTCCATCAGCACGTAGTCCGAAACCCAGATCGGAATCTCCTTGCCGGTCGCCGGATTGATCGCGTACGAACCGGTGAAGACCCCCGTTTTCTCCGTGCTCGTCTTCCGCGTGATGATGTCCTGTTTTTTCGTCTTCTCGCGGTACGCGTCGACCTTCTTCCGCTCCTCCTGTTTCGTCAGCGATTTGACGAGCGGATGCTCGGGCGCAAGCACCATGTACGTCGCGCCGTAAATGGTGTCCGCACGAGTCGTGAATACCCTGATCTCGCATTCGCTCCCGTCGACATTCTTCGCCTCGAACGCGATCTCGGCCCCCTCCGAGCGGCCGATCCAGTTTCGCTGCGCGGTCTTGGTGGTCTCCGACCAATCGATGTGGTCGAGATTTTCCAGCAGTCGCGGCGCGTAGTCGCTGATGCGGAAGAACCACTGCTCGAGCAGCCGCTGCTCGACCGGCGTCTTGCTGCGCTCACACAGTCCGCCTACGACCTGCTCGTTGGCGAGCACCGTCTTGCAGTCCGGACACCAGTTGACGGCCGCCTGCTTCTTGTAGGCCAGCCCCTGCTTCAGCAGCTGCAGGAAGATCCACTGGGTCCACTTGTAGTAGCTCTGATCCGTGGTTGAGAGCCTGTAGCGCCAATCGACCATCAACCCCGCCCGCTCGAGCTGGCGCTGGAAGTTGGCGATGTTCTTCGGAATCAGATCCATCGGATGCTGCCCTACCTTGAGTGCATAGTTCTCCGAATGAATCCCGAAGGCGTCATAGCCCAGCGGCTCGAACACGTTGTGTCCCATGAGACGCTGGAATCGTCCATAAATGTCATTCCCAGTGAACGCGAAAAGATTCCCGACGTGGAGTCCTTCGGCGGACGGATAGGGAAACATCATCAGGGCATAAAACGGCCTTTGGGCGCGCTGCAGATCCGTATGGTTCGTTCCACGTTCCTGCCAGATGCGCTGCCACTTCTGCTCGATCGCTGACGGGTCGTAAGTGATGGCGGGAGAAGGAAGAGAGTCGTTCCGTGTTACCGAATTTTCCATCTGTACAAACTAGCGGCTGAGCGACGGAGTTTCATCTCCGGCGCGGCTGACCGAGTCGTTCCACAATAGCTACTCAAGATGACTGCAACACCGCTTCCTCTCGTTCCGCGCTCCTCTTCCGGGCTACTCAGGCCGGTGTTCAGCGCGTTGCAACGCCGCGCGCTCGGGACGAGCATCGCCTTCGGAGCGGTGTTTCTCGCCGGGCTCGGCGCGATCGGTTGGCAGATCTATCGCCAGATCCCGTCGTCAACTCGCCAGGACCTGTTGTCGATAAGCGGTGTCGACATCGCGCTCGCGATCGCCGCTCTCTGGATCGCCATCGCGCTTGCCACCACCGTCTCGGCCGCGCTGATTTTCGTTCGCCAGCACGTGACCGGGCCGGCCGCCGAGCTCGCCCGTACACACGAGGCCATCGCAAAGGGCGATCTCTCGGGCAGCTATAGCCCGACGGTGTCCAACCGCGCGGTCGACCGCCTCTCGAGATCCACAAGCTCGATGCTCACCGAGCTTAGGGGTGTGGCCAGCAGGATGCGCAGCTCTGCCAGCGATACCAACGAGCTCGCGGAACGCGTTGCCAGCGCATCGATATCCGTCGCATCATCGGCCCGCGACGGCGCGGCGACGACCAACGCGCTCAGCCAGGATGCAGTCGCGCGCGAGCGCGCCATCAAGGAGCTGATGGCGGAGGCGACGAAGCTCGTCGAAATCTCGGGGAATCTTCGCGAAGCGTCGCAGGAAGGATTGCGACGCGATCAGGCGCTCCGGCAGCTCGCACGCGAGAACCGGGTCCGCCTCGAACGGACAGCCAGCTCGCTCCAGTCACTGGGTTCCGACGCGCTCCAGAGCGCCGAGGGAATCGAGGCGATGTCGGCGGCGGTGGACGAGATCGGAGCGTTCCTGGTGCTGGTGGAGAAAATCGCCCGCCAGTCGAAGCTCCTCGCGCTCAACGCGGCAATGGAAGCGGCGCGCGCCGGCGAGCACGGCCACGGCTTTGCCGTCGTCGCCAACGAAGTTCGTCGCCTCGCGAGCAGCTCGGCCGACGCCGCTCAGCGCACGACCTCCCTGGTTCAGGAGATGCTGGACAGCGTCACGCAGTCCCGCGAAGCCACGTCACGCACGGTGGCGACGGTCGAGCAGGTTCTCGAGGCGACGCGGGCCGGACGGCAGTCGCTGGCGAAAGTGGAAGAAGGAACGGTCGAAGGAGAAGATCTGAGCGGCCGCATCGAGAAGGCCGTCCGCGATTCAAACGAGCTGATCTCGACGATGACGCAGCGCCTGGCGGGCATCTCGTTCGGAACGACCGCGTTCTCGCGGGCGATTCATGACGTCGCGGTGTCCGACGAGCAACAGAGCAGGAACATGGCCGACCTCGCGGGAGTGGCGCACGCGCTGAGCGATGCATCAGCGCGCATTTCCGAGCTAGTCGGTACGTTCAAGCTCGGCGACAGCTGACCTCGGGCATCCGCGGCCGCTCTGACCGCGCGAACTTGAACTTCATCGGAAGCAAACGCGCTCCGCTGGCATCAGCGACCGAGAAACTGGTCCCTTCGTAAGCGCACGCCGAGCCGAATCGCCCGTCCCTGTGCAGCGCGTAGAAACTGAGATCGAATAGAGGCCGGCCGTTCGGATCGAGCAGGCGCTTTTCGGTCATTGCGATCACGCGGTCGATCGTCTTCATGCACGCCTGGTCAGGCGACATCCCTTGCCGCATGTACTCGACGATCAGGAAAGCTCCGCAAACCTTGATGTTCGCTTCGCCGCGCCCGGTGGATCCCGCCGCGCCGACGCTGTTGTCGCAGTACTGACCCGCGCCGACGATCGGCGAGTCTCCGATTCTTCCCGGTATCTTCCACGCGTATCCGCTGGTCGTGGTGACCGACGACATTTCTCCCGCCGCATTCACCGCGTTCATGTTGATCGTGCCGGTGGTGAACTTCACGTGCAGCGGATCGTCGAAGGGCAAGCTTGCGGTGCCCTGAGGCGGGCCAAGGCTGTCACTTCGCGAGTCCATCCAGTTGTCATAAGGATTGAGACACGCCTTCCAGCGCAGCCAATCCCGCCTGCTCTTTTCGGTGAGAAGATTTTGCTCCTTGAATCCCATCTCGAGCGCGAACTTTTTGGCCCCCGCGCCCACGAGCATGATGTGGTCGGTGTAGTCCATCACCGCTTTGGCGACAAGCGAGGGCGTCGCGATGTCCTCGAGCGCTGCCACCGCACCGGCCCGTTTCGTCGGGCCGTGCATGCACGACGCATCCAGCTGCACCACGCCTTCTTCGTTGGGCAATCCGCCGAGCCCGACTGCCTGGTCCTCGGGGTCGAGCTCCTCGATGTTGACGCCGGCGATGATCGCGTCGAGCGTGTCGGCGTTCTGGCGAGTGATCATGTCGTAGGCGCGCGCGACCCCGCGGATGCCGTTCGCGGACGCAACTACGACTGGCTTGAATGCCGGCTCGAGAGCTTTCGATCTGTCGAGGACCGAAATCATTGGTGTCGCGGCATTCGCGCTACGGTCAAAAGTGAGTGATGCCGCGGCAGCGGCTCCTGCCCCGATGAATTTTCGCCTGGAGATTGACAATTTCACTCCTCCGAAAAAGCTGAACAGCCAGCAGCTGGAACGCTGGCGACTCCCTGCTTTGGTTTTGTAGGTGACAGTGTGCGGATGGCCCTCGACGGGGCAGCGTGCGACTTCAATAAGGTATTCGGCCAGTATAGCTTCCCGCTACGCATGAAATCGCCCTCTCCTTTTCGGTTAAGGAAGTTGCGCCTGGAAGCTGCCGGCGTGACGCGCGTCGATCTGTCGGGACCAACCCGGCGCGAGCGCGACCCGCTGGGTGAGCGCGATGTTCCCGCTTCCGCGCTGTACGGAATCCAGACGCTGCGGGCGATCGAGAATTTCTGCATCAGCGGAATCGAGCTGCGCGAATTCCCGACTCTCGTCGCGGCGCTGGCGACGGTGAAGGAGGCGGCCGCGCGCGCCAACCTGGACATGAAGCTTCTCGACCGCGACATCGCCGACGCAATCTCGCACGCGGCGGGTGAGATAAGGGACGGCTTGCACCACGATCATTTCCGTGTCGACATGATTCAGGGCGGTGCTGGAACGTCGTCGAACATGAACGCGAACGAAGTCATCGCGAATCGCGCACTCGAGATTCTCGGCAAGGATCGCGGCGACTACGAGATCGTTCATCCGAACAATCACGTGAATCTCAGCCAGTCCACCAACGATGTTTATCCGACGGCGGTGAAGCTGGCGCTCCACACGAGCATTGGAGATTTACAATTGGCGATGATCGCCCTCGCCGCCTCGCTGCTTCACAAGGGCGAGGAGTTCGGTTCGTTCATCAAGATGGGGCGCACGCAGCTGCAGGACGCCGTTCCGATGACGCTCGGCCAGGAGTTCAACGCCTTCGCGCACACCATGCTCGAGGACGTCGACCGGCTCGGCGAAGCGCAGGCGCTGATTCGCGAGATCAACATGGGCGCGACGGCGATCGGAACGGCCATCAACGCTCCGCCGGAGTACGCCAAGAGTGTGCGACGGCATTTGGAGCAGATCACGGGACTGCCGCTCATCACGGCGCCGGATCTCGTCGAAGCGACAGCCGACGCCGGCGCGTTCGTCCAGCTGTCGGGAGTCTTGAAACGCTGCGCGGTGAAGCTCTCGAAGATCTGCAATGACCTCCGGTTATTGAGCTCCGGCCCGCGCGCGGGATTCGGCGAGATCAATCTTCCGCCAATGCAGCCCGGATCCTCGATCATGCCGGGGAAAGCAAACCCCGTGATTCCAGAGATGGTGAATCAGGTCTGCTTCGACATCATCGGCGGAGATGTCACCGTGACGATGGCGGCAGAAGCGGGACAGCTCCAGCTCAACGTTTTCGAGCCGATCATTGCGTTCAGGCTGCTGAGCGGAATGACCAACCTCGAGCGCGCCTGCAAGATTCTGCAAAATCGTTGCATCGAGGGAATAACCGCGAACCCTGAACGGATGCGAAGCTTCGTCGAAAGTTCGCCTTCAGAGTGAGAGGCGGGGCGGTTCTTGCCCTCCCACAACGAACCGTTGCGGGTTAGTTTGTACGTGCTTCATCCTGAAAAATCCGTAGCGCTTCGCCCAGCGAAAGGCGAGACGCTCCCACTCGACGAGAACAGGATTTCCTTCGCATGAAAGGTTCTTACCGCCTCCGGCGGCTTGCATCCTACGCATTTTTCGCCGTACTGGTCGTCGCGGCGTTGTCCTGCAACGAAGCGCATCCCAACAGCACGCTACAGCCGCATTCGGATCTCGGACGCGAAATCGATTTCCTGTGGAACCGGCTGCTGCTTCTGGGCACAATCGTTTTCGTTCTGGTCGAGGGCGTTCTCGTCTACATCGTGTTCAAGTATCGCCGGCGAGAGAACCAGCCAACGCCTCCGCAGACCCACGGTAGCACCAAACTCGAGATCGCGTGGACGCTGATTCCGGCTGTGATCCTGGTTTTCATCGCCGTGCCGACGGTCAAAACGATTTTCATCACGCAGGCGGCGGCGGCGCCCGGCTCGCTCAACATCGATGTGACCGGGCACCAGTGGTGGTGGGAGTTCAAGTATCCCGATTACGGCGTGACGACGGCGAACGAGATCTATCTGCCCGTCGGACGCACGGTGAATTTCAGGCTGCGCTCCGCGGACGTGATTCACTCGTTCTGGACGCCGCAGCTCGGCGGCAAGCGCGACGTGGTCACAAACCGCACGAATTACATCTGGTACACACCCGACAGCGCGATAGCCGGTAACGTCTGGAACGGATTCTGTGTCGAGTATTGCGGCGCGTCCCACGCCAACATGCGCTTCCGGGTTTTCACGGTGAGCCAGCAACAGTTCGATTCGTGGGTGGCGGGCCAGACGATGCCGGCGAGGTTTGGAGCGGTTGCTACGCCCGCGCCAACAACTGCTCCCAATGCGCCCACGAACGCAGCACCGGGAATGTCTACTCCGGGCGGACCGAACGCGCCGAGTCAGGCAGCGCAATCAGCCGCTGCGGGAATCGCGGGACGAAGCTCGGGAACTGGACCGGCGGGCGGAACGCAGCCAGCAGTTGCACGTGGCCAGAGCCCCGAGGCAAATCCAGGAGCGCGTGGTGGGACCGCTGCGTCAGCCGTGACAACGGCTGCAGCTGGATCAATCGAGCCCGGTTATATCTTTCCGCGCGACAAGATCCCCGAGTACGCGGTTCCACATGCGCCGGTCCCAGGCGATCTCAAGTTCACGGCCGGCCTCACGGGAAATGCCGCGCGTGGTAAGCAGGTATTCTCTGGCGCGGCCTGCATTGGATGTCATTCAATCGCTGGAAACCCGATAGCGATGGGTGTGCTAGGTCCAAATCTCACGCACATCGGATCGCGCAGCACGATCGCGGCCGGCCGCTTCCCCAACGCTGCCGCATACCTGGCGCTTTGGATCAAGAACGCCCGCAAGATGAAGCCTGAGGTGTTAATGCCTACGCTCGGCCTCGACGAGTACGATCCTGTTCTCAAAGCGAAAGTCACGTCAGCAAACGGTGGCCTCAGCGATCAGCAGATCGCCGACATCGTCGCTTATTTAACTGCACTGAAGTAACCGGAGATCGATTTGGCATCCACCGCATATCCAGCACCGGCACACGCGCCAAGTTATTCGGGCGAACAGTCCGGTCTTTGGAGCTGGCTCAGCACAGTAGACCACAAGCGCATCGGAATCCTGTACCTCTACACCGCGCTCTTCTTCTTCATGTTCGGCGGAGTCGAGGCGATCATCATCCGCGCGCAGCTCGGTGCCCCGAACCAGCACCTGGTATCGGCCGAGTTCTACAACCAGCTCTTCACGATGCACGGGACGACCATGATCTTCCTCGCGATCATGCCGCTCTCGGCAGCGTTCTTCAATTTCCTGATTCCGCTCCAGATCGGCGCGCGCGACGTCGCGTTTCCGAGACTCAACGCCTTCAGCTACTGGGTCTACCTGTTCGGCGGAATCTTCATCACGGTTCCGATTTTCTTTGCCGTGGCGCCCAACGGTGGCTGGTTCGGCTACGCGCCGCTCACGATCAGAGCCTACTCCCAGGGAATCAACATCGACTTCTGGGTGATCGGTCTACAGATCCTCGGCGTCTCCTCGCTCGCGGCGGCGTTCAACTTCCTGACGACGATCATCAACCTCCGCGCGCCAGGCATGACGCTCATGCGCATGCCGATGTTCACCTGGATGGCATTCATCGTTCAGGTGCTGCTCGTGCTCGCGTTCCCGGTCATCACGATCGCGCTGGTGTTCCTGCTGTTCGACCGCTTCTTCGGGACGAATTTCTACAATACGGTGAGCGCCGGCGCGGATCCGCTGCTCTGGCAGCATCTATTCTGGATCTTCGGGCACCCGGAGGTCTACATCCTCGTGCTCCCGGCGTTCGGACTGGTATCCGAGGTTCTGCCGACGTACTCGAAGAAGCCGCTGTTCGGTTATCCGGTGATGGTCTACTCCGGAATCCTGATCGCAGTTCTCGGCTTCGGCGTCTGGGCGCACCACATGTTCGCTGTGGGAATGGGTCCGATCGCCGATACGTTCTTCGGCCTGACCACGATGCTCATCGCGATCCCGACAGGCGTCAAGATCTTCAACTGGATCGCGACGATGGCGCAGGGCGCTATCCGCTATACGACCGCAATGCTGTTCGGAATCGGGCTCGTCGCTTTGTTCACCATCGGCGGAATCTCGGGGATCATGCACGCGTCCCCGCCCGCGGATCTTCAGCAGACGGACACGTACTTCATCGTCGCGCATTTCCATTACGTGCTGTTCGGCGGGTCGATTATGGGAATTTTCGCCGGCATCTACCACTACTTCCCCAAGATCATGGGCCGGTTGCTGGATGAGAAGCTGGGCAAGATCCATTTCTGGCTCACTTTCATCGCCATGAACCTCACCTTCTTCCCGATGCACTTTTCGGGAATGCTCGGCATGCCGCGCCGGATCTACACCTACGACTCCGGTCAGGGATGGGAGCTGTTCAACGCGATGTCGACCGCCGGCGCGATGATCTTCCCGATCGCGATGCTGATCTTCATCTACAACTTCTTCGTGAGCAGAAAGCGCGGAGAGATCGCTGGCTCCAATCCCTGGGGAGCCGGCACTCTCGAGTGGACGATTCCGAGCCCGCCACCTGAGTACAACTTCGCGAGAATTCCCACGGTCACGAGCAGATACCCGCTGTGGGAAGGCAAGGAAGTCGATTACGCCGATGCGCGCTTCAACGCGCAGGAAGGCAAGACTCCCGCTGATTTCGGGATCGTGATGCCGTACAACACCATCAAGCCGCTGTTCGTGGCGCTCGGCCTCATCATCATGTTTTGCGGACTCATCTCCTCGCGCGCACTCATTGGCGTCGGCGCGGCGCTGATGATTTTCTCTCTCTACAGCTGGCTCCTGAGCCCGCTCGAGCCGGAGCACCACTAGAATGGCCACATCAGTAGTGCACACCAGCGCGCCCGCGTCGCACCACTACACGACGCTCGGTCTCGACAGTCGGAAGGTCGCCATCTGGGCCTTCATCGGCTCCGAATGCATGCTCTTCGTCTCGCTGATCTCGACGTACCTGATCTACAAGGGACGAAGTATCGTCGGGCCGTTCCCGCATGAGGCATGGACCGATCCGACCACCGGTCACGTACTTAAACCGATTCTCAACATTCCGGTCACCTCGGCCTCGACATTCGTTCTTCTCATGTCGTCGCTGTTCATGGTGCTCGCGCTCGCCGCTGTGCAGAACAAGGAAAAGCCGAAGCACACGCGTGGCGAACGGATCCTCGGTAACTCGAGGCTGTGGCTCTGGATGACCGCGATCGCCGGTGCGACCTTCCTCGGATTCCAGGCGTTCGAGTTCACGTCGTTCGTCCACGAAGGACTCACCATTCGGACGAATCTCTTCGGATCGACCTTCTTCACGCTTACTGGATTTCACGGCGCGCACGTGACGGCGGGCGTGCTGTGGTTGTTAACGCTGCTCGCAATCGACTACCGTCGGGGACTCGGTTCCCGGGATTCGCTCCTCGTTGACATCGCCGCGCTGTACTGGCACTTCGTCGATGTCATCTGGATCGTGATCTTCACTCTCGTTTATCTCATCAAGTAACGGCGGAAATGATGGACAACCACGCCAGCATGACCAATCTCCCGGATTCGGCCGAGGCGCAGGCACACGCGCCGCATGGAGAAGAAGAGCACGCCCATCCGACCTGGTCGACCTACTGGAAGGTCGCCCTGATTCTTACGCTGATCACCGTCGGAGAAGTCTGGGCGTACTACATACCTTCATTCGTCGCCGGTCGCGGATTCGTCCCAACGCTTCTGTTTCTGTCGGCGCTGAAGTTCACGATCGTCGTGATGTTCTACATGCACCTCAAGTACGATCACCGGCTGTTCCGGGTGCTCTTCACCGGTCCTCTGCTGATAGCGTCATTGACGCTTGTGGCGCTGATGTTCCTCTTCGGACATCTCTATTTCAAAGTCATGTAGCATGCTGGTCCTGGCTCTGCTTCATCCCATCGCCAATCTCAGCTGGTGGCGATGGTCGGTTCACCCGAGCACCGTCATTGGCATCGCCGCGCTCGCCGGGCTTTACGTTTGGGCAGAGAAGAAACTCCGGCAGACACCCTCCGTTGGACAGCGGGTCTATTATTTCTCCGGCCTGCTGCTGCTCTTCGCCTCGCTCAATGGTCCGATTCACGATCTGAGCGACGACTACCTGTTCAGTGCGCACATGGTGCAGCACCTGTTGATCACCCTCGCGGTGCCACCGCTGCTCCTCGCTGGAGTGCCGGGTTGGATGCTACGGCCGGTCTTGTCGCGACCGGGCATCGCACCAGTCGCCCGATTTTTCACGCGGGCCCCGATCTGCTTCGTGGTCTTCAATCTCATGATCGCGGTGTGGCACCTGCCGCAGTTCTACAACGCGGCGATGGCGAATCACAACCTGCACATCGTCGAGCACTTGATGTTCATGGCGGCCGCCGTATTGATGTGGTGGCCCCTCATGAGCCAGCTTCCGGAATTCCCTCGCCTCGCGTATCCGGGGCAGATGCTCTACGCGTTCCTCATGAGCATCCCGATGTCGATCGTCGCGGTCTACATAGCAATGGCCGATCACGTTCTGTATCCCGCCTATAGCGCGGCGCCGCGAGTGCTGCCACTTTCTCCGCTCGAGGATCAGCTCCTGGGCGCGCTCATCATGTGGATCCCCGGCGGGCTCATCTTCATCGTTATCATGACGGTGGTGTTCTTCAAATGGAACGCCCGCGGCGAGGACTCGACCGCGGGCGCGCAGGTGGACTGGAAGCCGTCAACCGCCTAGTCGTCGTCGGTTCCTTCGAGCGCCCGCTTGAGCTGTCCTTCCAGCTTCGGGTGTCTCCGCCACAAATAGCCGAGCATCAACGCGGCCGACAAAAGATTGGAGACGAAGATCTGGACCCAGGCGATCTGTCCAAGCGCGGATTGCGCGAACGCCGCTGCGATCATGTAGAAGCCGAGAGTCATAATCCCCATCGCGACAACCAGTCCAGCCAGGATTCCCGGCGTGCGCTCGGCCTGATGCACGATCACCGTCAGGAGAATTCCCACTATGAAAAACGCGATGTAATGAAAGATCGTGTAGCCCAGCACCTGGGTGAACGCGGTGTCGCCCATCATGTTCTTCCCCAACACGCTGACGACGCCTTTGCCGAGGAAGATCGGAGTGTAGAACGGGCGCCCGGCGACGGTGTCGACGACGAGGAACCAGATTACAATTGCCGTCGCACCGATGAAGCCGGTGATTATCCCTTCGCGCAGAAAATTGTGGGGCCGCTCTGCCATCGATGTCCTCGCCTCGAATGAATGCAAGTCTCGTTCGGGGAAAATACGCAACCACCGGGTATATTCCAAGCGACACCGCGCCCCTCGTCAGGGAGCGCACATCGCCGGTTTGGCACCGTTCTCGCCAATCGTTCTCAGTCGACTTGCCGTTCTCCCGATCGGTTTTTCAAACGCTCAACCGCTGAAGATGTTCTCTCGCAAAATTCGAATCGCGATACTCGTGGCGCTCACTGTTTTCGGTGCCACCCCAACCATCCTCGAGTCACAGACCCCAAAGAGAACAACCACGAGACGCCGGGCGCGGCGGCCGAGACCGAGACCGCCTGCGGTTCCAGTCGTTCGTTACAGCACTCTGAGCAATTCGGCCGACCTGGCGACCACACTGAGCGGACTCACGGGACGCACTCGTGGTGGAACTTGGGGCGTGATGGTCGTGTCGCTTACCCGCGGCGATACGCTCTACGCCGACAACGCGGGGGAGCAGATGCTTCCCGCATCGACCATGAAGCTGCTCACCAGCGCGATCGCATTGGACCGATTCGGCCCGGACTACCAGTTCAGCACCGACGCGCTTCGCGACGCCACCGTCGGTCCGGATGGAACGCTGACAGGGAATCTTTTTCTCAGGGGCGATGGCGATCCCGCGCTCTCCGGAAAGTTTCTACCAGGCGGACCGTCGGCGCCTATGAATCGTCTCGCTGATCTCGTCGCGTCCAAGGGAATCAGGCGCGTGACCGGCAGCGTGATCGGGGACGCATCGGCGTTCGACGACGAGAAAGTTCCGCAAGGCTGGCTCACACGCTACCTGCAGTCGTCGTACGCCGCGCGGGTGTCGGCGCTGTCCTTGAATGAGAATGTCGTCGTCGTAGCGGTCACTCCGACGGCTGCCGGCAAGCCTGCCAACGTTGTCCTGGAGCCTTCGACCAGCGCGATACCGCTCATCGCCAATGTGCGCACAGTCGCCGGCGTCGGAGCTCGCCTCGCCTTCCGAAAGCAGGGCGACGGCACGATCACCGCCAACGGATCCATCGGCGCGCGGACGGGCACGCGGAGGTACGTCTATATCGTCGAGGACCCGGCGAGCTTTGCGACGGGCGCCTTTTTGAACGCGCTGATCGCTCGCGGGATCAAGGTCGACGGCGGAATCCGACTGGGCAAGACTCCGCCAACGGCGACCAAGGTGGCTAGCCTGCTCTCTCCACCATTGGCGAGCATGATCGCGGCCATGAATCGGGAGAGCATAAACCACTATGCGGAGCTCCTCTTCAGAAACGCCGCCCGCGGTCCGCAGCGTAACGCAGTCGGATCGGTCGCGAACGCGACCGGTGTACTCGACTCGTTTTTCGCCAGCAAGGTGGGCGTGGACACCACGAGCCTCAAGTTCGCCGACGGCAGCGGCCTCTCGACCATCGATCGGGTGACGCCACGCGCACAGGTCCAACTGCTGGGCTATGCCCACCGCGCTCAGTGGGGCCCATGGCTCCACTCATCTCTGCCGGTGGCCGGCGACTCCGAGCTCCTCAAGCGGAGAATGCGGAATACCCCAGCTGAGGGAAACCTCCACGCCAAGACCGGGACCACCAACGACGTCATCGCCCTCGCGGGCTACGTGACGGCGGTAAACGGCGAGGTGTTGGCGTTTTCCTTCCTCTACAATGGCCGTGACCGCTGGACCGCCAAGTCGATGATCGACGTCATGAGTGAAACATTGGCGAGCTTCGGAAGGTAGTAAATCAAGGGGTTAAGCCCTTGAAAAACATATATTTAGATGGTTCCAAAGGTGCGGGAAATTGGTATCTTTCCTGCACAATCCGTGATTCGTACGCGTGCGGCCGCCGCGTGAGGTGATAGATATGTCGTATCGAACTTTCGTAGACAGAGATGGCGCCTACTGGCAGGTTTGGGACTCGCAGCCGACCAAGGTCGAGCGTCGGGTAACCGGGGGTGACCGTCGCCGCCACAAGTCCCACGCGTGGCACGGGTTGGAACGCCGTACCGGGACGGATCGGCGCATGACCAGCCAGCGCCGGATCACGCTCGCCGAAGGTTACGGGGCGGGTTGGCTCACCTTCGAGTCACTAAATGAAAAGCGGCGGCTCACTCCCATCCCGGGGCGCTGGGAAGAGCTCACTCAGCCCGACCTTCGAGCCCTGTGCGAAAAAGCCAAGCGCATCGCCAAGCTGGACGGAACCAGGTCGGCATAGGCAGGTCGAGCGCGAGCATGACTACCACTACGCTGCCGCCTGCTGCCTCGAGAAAACAAACCCCCAGCCCGGCCCCGTGCGAGTGGTTGCCGGACTGAGGGTGCACTACGGGATTCGCGCTGGGTGCGCCAACGAACCCGTATTTACTACTGACAGGTAAGCCGGCCGTGGGGAAGCGGCTTCGTGCAATTCTTCGTGACGCCGTCGTGCGTGATTACCACCTGCGCGGTAGCCGATCCATCGTAAGTGATGACCTCGCGGCGCGAGGACGTCGACGGAGTCTGACCGGCCAGCGTTACGACTGCCTGCATGGAGCGAATGATTGTGCCCGCGGTCGGGAACGTCGGCCTGCTGTCCTGGATCGGTATGACGAGACCAGTGATCGTGTCCCCCGCCGTCCGTAACGCCGTGAATGCGCCGGCATCCTTGACGCCCTTCGTCGACTCGGTTCCGGCTGATTTACCAGCCACCGTACGTTGTGTGCTTCCCGAGGCGAGACCCGCGACAGTGAAATCGCTGGAAGCGTCCACGGTGGTCGTATCCATGTCATCATGATGGAGCCGTGTCCCACTGGTGCTCGTCGTAACGTTGACCGTGTTCGTGGTCATACGGTTGAACGACTGCTGAACGGCACCCGAGGCGTCGAGGAATGAGAACGAGCGAGTGACCGTTATCCCGCGACGGTTGGTCCTGCTGCACTCGACACGATTGGTCGTAGTGGAGAACGCGCAGGCATCCGAGTCATCCCAGTCGCCGAAGGGGCCTCTGCCGAAAGCCGGTCCGAATCCAATGCCTCCGATGAAGCCTTCGCCGAGGCCGCCACCCATGAAATCATGCCAGCCGGGACCAAATCGGAACTGGTCGCCGTCGCCCTGATGCCAGGGGGTGAAGCCGTCCGCAGGATCAGAATCGCCGACGAAACTGGTATTCAGCTGATCGAAGCCGATCGGCGCGGTCATGAGCGCAGCCGCGGCTTCGGATGAGGCGACGGGTGAAGTGGAATTGTCCGACGCGCACGCCGCGGCAAATGCCACCGCGCCCGCGACGAAAAGAACTCTCAGTGGAATCTGTTTGAATGGGCTCTGCATAGTCTCTCTCCAAAGTTGAACTGCGCGCTGTTGCGGCGCGCACGATGGTTTCGAGATAAGAGACACCCCAGCTCGCGGACACCCTACACCGGGGTTTTCCTCCCCCTCTCTTTTCCGCCGGCTTTACCCGGGAGCCAGACCGCGAGTCGGTCGCGCAGCTCGGCGAGAGCCTGCCCCATTCGCTTCTCCACTGTCTTGATCGAGATCTCCAGCGTGGTAGCGATCTCAGCGTACTTGAGCCCGCTCTCGCGGCTCAATTGAAAGACCTCTCGGCAGTTGTCCGAAAGGCCGTCTATTGCCTCGCGTACAGCCCGCTCGAGCTCGACTCCAAGGAGATCTTCTTCGGCGGACGGCGAGCTGGGCGATTCCAGCGCCGCAAGCGCGGCTTCGCGCGCGACTATTCGCTGGTGCCGAATGTGATTCAGCGCCCGATTGCGGGTGGCCCGGATCAGATAAGCGCGAAAGGTCTGCTCGACATCCAGCGATTCCCGACGACGCCACAGCTCGAGCATTACGTCCTGCGCTATCTCTTCTGCCAGCGCGGGCTCGCGCACGACGGACTCCGCCATGCGAACCAGGTGCGGGTAATTCGACCGGAAAATGACATCGAACGCCCCCTCGTCACCCGCCCGGATGCGCTCCCGCAGGTCCCGCTCGCTTTCGTGGTTTGTGTCCAAGTAGGGTAGCGTCCGGTTCAGGTGTCTGTCTTATTAATGAATATGTCGAAACCGGACGAGGGTTCCGCTTATCTCAGCCCAGACGATTGGGAGCGTATCGCGCGCTATCTAACTGGTGAAGCTGGTGCCGGGGAAGCCGAAGCGACAGAGCGATGGGTGGAAGCCGATCTCCATCGGATCAAAGTCGTGCGGCTGCTCGAGACCGTGCTCGCCAACGTAGCGCGTGAGGATTCGTCCGATATCGATATCGACGGCGCGCTCAAGTTGGTGAAGTCCCGCTTCGACGAGCCGAAGGTGATTCCGTTCTCAACGCGCATGGCGAGTGCCAGCCCCGATCGCAGCTTCAGTGCGCTGCTGCGGGTGGCTGCGGCGGCGATCATCATCATCGGCGGGACGATGCTCTGGCAGAGTGTCCGCCGGTCGCGCGCCGATGCGGAGGATCAGACGTACGCCACATCTATCGGAGATCGCCGTCAGGTCGTGCTCCGCGATGGAACGACGGTCCTTCTCGGTCCGACCAGCCGGCTGGTTGTCTCCTCGATAACCCCGGACGAAGGCGACCGGGTCGTCATGCTCGATGGAGTCGCGTACTTCAGGGTGGTCCACGATCCAGCGCATCCATTCACGGTGAAAGCCGGGAAGATGATCATCAGGGATGTCGGAACTGCCTTTTCGATAGACAACGATGACAGCGCCGGCACTCGCGTAGCAGTGGATTCCGGAACGATCGCCATCGGAGCAGCCGCCGAGGATCGCGAGCGGGACGCGGTTCTCAACGCGCGCGATCGGGCGACCGTAGACAGAAAGGGGGTCGTGCTGGTGGAAAGATCAGCTGTTTCTGACGATGACCTCGCCTGGACCCAGGGACGGCTTGTCTTTCGCGATGCACCACTCATTCTTGTAGGAGCAGAACTTTACCGTTGGTACGGAGTACGGTTGCGGGTGGCGGATTCATCGCTGGCGAATCTTCACCTGACCGCATCCTTTTCTGGTGAGCCGGTTGATCGAGTTCTCAATGTCATCGCCCTTTCGCTCGGAGCACGCATCGAGCGGGAGGGAAGCGTCGCGGTACTGTACCGGGCAACGGCGTCTGGAGCTCGCCGCTAAAGCCGGTCATACCCTAAGTGCAATGCGATCGCGCGTTCCACGCACGATCGCATTTGCCGCAGCGTTGGCATTGGTCGCGTCGCCCGCGTTCGCCCAAACCTGCTCTTCATCCTCTTCACCCAGCGAAGTGCTCGCATCGCTGCCCGCGTGGAATACTCCGCTCGACCGCCGCGTATCGCTCCACGCGCGCGACATCTCGCTCCGGGATGCGCTGGATCGCATTTCCTCTGACGCGCGAATCCAGCTGTCCTACGCGTCGGAAGCAATTCCGCTCGACAACAGAGTCTGCGCCTCGTTCGATGCGATTCCCCTCGGCGAGGCTCTCGGGCTCCTGCTCCGTGGAACGCCGGTCCTTCCGATTTCCGCCGGTGGCGAGCACGTGGTGCTCACACCTTCAGAGATACCGGGCACGAATGCGCAAAGCGAACGAGTGCCGCGCGTACTCGACCGCGTGGTTGTCACGGGCAGTCCGATCGAGGCACCGGCGCGCCGGCTCACAGTCGCGATGAATGTCGTCAGCGGCGCTCAGCTCTCTCATTACGCGGAGGGAAATCTGGCGCAGGCTCTGAGCGACCTCGTGCCTGGCCTCTGGGTCTGGCAGAGCGCCCCGACATCGCTGATTGCTCACTACGGCAGCATCAGAGGGACCAGCTCGTTCGGCTCCAGCTATCCGAAGGTCTATGTGGATGGAATCGAGCTCGCCAATCCACTCCTGGTGTTGCAGTACACGCCGGAGTCAGTCGAGAGGATCGAAGTGATTCGCGGGCCGCAGGGCGCGGCACTCTACGGGTCCGACGCGATCAGCGGAGTGATCAACATCGTGACTCGACACGATGGATCGAATGGCGGCCCAACCACGGTCGCGAGATCGGCGGTGGGGGCGGCGGCGAGCGCGTACATGCCGCGCTCGGCTGTCACGCAGGATCATGCGCTCGCAGTGCGTGAAGGATCTGGTGCGCAGTCGGGCAGCCTCAGCTTCACGTCCGGTGGAGTCGGTGCGTACCTCCCGGGCGCGTTTGCGCGGCACACGACAGGAAACGCCGGATTCCGTCTGGTACGTTCGAGATTGATCGCGACGGGCACTGCCAGGATTTTCGCGAGCGAGTCGGCGGACCCATCGAGTCCGCTATTTCGTGATTCCGTCAGCGCCACGCGGGCGGGAACGGCGATCCCACAGTCAGTGCAGGAGTACACCCTCGGTGGGACCGCCACGATCGTTCAAAGCGAGCGTTGGACCTATGCGATCGTCGCCGGCTTCGATGGAAGCAGGCTCACGAACCTCGCCGACTATCACACTCCCCTTCCATCGGCATCCGGGCCGGACCTCGGCGCCGCGGGCGGCAACGCCAATCTCGGAACCCTTCGGGTGAGCAGCATCGCGAAGCTGGGCGACCCCGACAAGCTTGCGACCACGTTGACACTTTCCGGCGAGAACTCTCTGCTCGATTTTCGCTCGCAGCCCGAGACGGCATACACTCAAACGGCGAACGGCTCGACGACGCAGTCGGTGGTGCGGCGGTGGACCAGTGCGGGAGTCGCGCAGGCAAACCTGTCCTGGCGGGACGCCGGGTACATAACGAGCGGGCTCCGCGTGGAGCGCAACGAGGCGCTTGGCAGCAACCGCACAATGTCGGTCCTTCCGATGATAGGCGCCGCCGTGCTCCAGGATTATGGACCGCTGACGCTCAAGCTGCGCTCGGCGTACGGGCGCGGCATTCGTCCGGCGACGACGCCGATGCGGGAGACTTCGTGGTTCGATCCGCGTGGGCAGGCGCGTCTTCTGAGTCTTGCGCCCGAGGAGCAGTCGGGAATCGAGACTGGAATCGATCTCTACGTAGGCAAGACCTTCGGCGTTCAGCTTACGCGATTTGATCAGCTCGCGTCTGGATTGATCCAGCGCGTCGCCTACGCATCCGCCGGCCAACAACAGACTGCGGAACCGCCAACTGGAGGTGGCTATCCTGCATCGCCAGTTGCGCCGGAAGACAGACGGATCGCGTACGTGTTTCAGAATGTCGGTGAGATCACGAATCGCGGGTGGGAGCTAAAGAGCGATTTGAACATCGCGTCGCTGGTGTTGAACGGAACGTTCTCTACCGTCGATAGCCGGGTGAAACAGGTTGCCCGCGGCTACGTCGGAGATCTACGCGTCGGGGACCGGATGCTCGAGGTGCCTGCCAGGACGGGAAGCCTATCAGCGACGTGGATCGGCGGGGGCTGGACGAGCTCTCTCGCGGCATCGAGATCGTGGGACTGGATCGACTACGATCGTATCGCGCTCGCGGGAGCATTCTCGAATTCAGCGCAGACCGACACACAGCTGGTGGGTCAGCAGCTGCGCAATTACTGGCTGAAGTACGGCGGTGTGACTCGACTGCGCGCTAGCGTAGGCAGAAGCGTATACCGCGGACTTTCGGTCAATCTGGGTGGCGAGAATCTCCTCAATCGCCAGCACGGCGAGCCCGACAACGTGACTGTCGTTCCAGGAAGGACACTCACCTTTGGCCTTAGGGCTGCCATCTAGTTGACTCCTCGCAGTCATCACGTGGGCAACTGCAACTGAAGTTTGCAGTTCCCCGGCAGATAGTCTTCAGTTGCAGTTCATTGAAGCGCCGGCAGCTTCCACGCCGATTGAAGCTGGTCGTATTCGTCCACAGTGAGCTGAACGAGCAACGGCCGCTTACGGGGATCGAGCCAGAGCATAAGCTCTCTCAGCTTCGCCTGATCGAACGCGGTGCACCCGGCTGTGTGTGAATCCGGACCAGCCCAGATGTGCAGGAAGATGCAAGAGCCGCGGCCTTTGATCGGCGGCGACGCGTTGTACCCGACGATCACTCCGATCTCGTACTGCGAAACCTGGCGCATATGCTCCGCGCTGTTCCAGTCGACGCGTGGAACGACCGCCCTGTCGACAACCGTGTTGTAATGCGACGACGTGGTGTCGTCGACGCAGTCGGTTGTCGGGAGCAGCTGGACATACGGCAGTCGCACGCCACGCATCGAGTCGGCCGGCGCAAAACCAAACGCCGTGTCGAGCGGAAAGATTCCGGCCGGCGCTTTTCCGTCGCCTTCGTGCTTGTGCGGCCCTTCGGCGGAAGCGTCGTCAAAGCCAACTCCCCACGCGATCCCCGTGCGGCCGACCACGAGCGGAATCGAATTGCCGAGCCGGATCCACGCGGATGTCGGCGTTGGGCGTTCGAACCGCGCCATTGTGCCGATGGTTGAGTTCCAGCCGGGCGTGACAACGACGACGAGCTGTTGCGAGGCGTCGAGCTCGGGGCGCGGCGTGAGTATTCCCGGCTGGCAGGCGAGCGCGAATCCCAGCAAGACGGGAAGGCGCATCGATGCGCTGCATCTCGTTATGTGGATTTGCCCTTTTTGCACCGATGCGCTGCGTCTCGTCATGTGGCCTTTCTCTTTTGGCATCGATGCGCGCGGCTCATATGTCAATTCCGGATTGGACAGGTTTGGCCCGATCGTGCTACAATAGTCGCATGCCGAATTTGCATTCGCCCGACGCCGCGTCGTTCATTCTGCAGGTTCTTGTCTCCGCGTTTCTGGCGGTGCTCTTTCTCCAGTCGGGAATCGACAAGGTCGTCGATCGCGCGGGAAATCGCGAGTACCTGAACGCGCATTTCGCACGGAGTCCGCTCGCCAGAACGGTTGGTCCGATGTTCCTCGTCATCACCATCCTCGAGGTCTCGGCCGGCGCGCTGAGCGGGGTCGGCTGTGCTTTGCTGCTTCTCACCCGCGAATCCACGGTCGCATACCTCGGCGCGGTGATCGGCGGCGTCAACATCGTCGCGCTCTTTTTCGGCCAGCGCGTCGCAAAGGATTATGCCGGCGCGGCCGCGCTCGTTCCCTATTTCCTGCTGGCGCTCACGGCGATCTACGTTCTCGCCGAGCATTGATTCAGGCTGGGAACTGAGCGGGTTCATCGAGCCGCCGCCAACAAAAAAGCAACTGCAACTGAACACGTCGTCAGCCAGAGCCTGACGGCTCTCAGCTATCAGGCCTAGATCGTCGGGACGTCATTGGTGGCGTGATGGTAAAGGCAGTTGATTGTGCCCTGACCCGCGCCGATAACGTCCCCGCGTGGTGAGCCTGATGGCTCTCAGCCGTAAGGCTCAGGCTGACGACGTGTTCAGTTGCAGTTAGGCAGGTCCGTGCGAGTCCGGCCGCTCCCACTGATGCTTACCGCATCTCCCGTATCATTACGCCACGCGCCGCCAACTCCCGGATGTATTTCTCAGCGGGAATCGCTTCGTCGGGAGTGAACACGCCCGCCTTTCCGATCTCCCCGCGCGCCTGCATCTGACCCGTAATTGACAGCGAGTATCCAGTCGAGCGTTCCATCGCGCTTATTCCGTTCTCTTCGTCGTAGTAGTCCACCATCTCCCAACCGATCCGCTTCGGCTTCCCGTCCTTCGTGCCCTCGGCGAAAACTCGCAGCGCGACAAGATCGTACGCGTTCGGCTTGGTGAGACGCGGACCCATCGCAGCGACGACGAGATCGCGCGGAACGACTTTTACTCCCTTGACGTCGACCGGATTGAGGTCGAGCAATCCGAGCTCGCGAATCGCTTCCATGATGCGCGCGTGGCCCGGATAGCGGAGCGTTTTGTACTCCATCGTCGGAATCTTTTCCTCGTAGCGCGACGCCATCGTCGAAAGCCCGCCCGCGGTATGGAATCCCTCGAGCTCACCCAGCGATCCGCCGAAGTTGACCACCTCGAGCTCCGACAGCGCTTTTACCTGTGTGAGCTTGCCTTTCCGCAGGACCGACGAGAGTGTCGTGTAATAGTCGAGCACACCCTCGAGGGAATAGACGATCTGATAGTTGAGCGGCGGCTCCGGACGCTGCGGCAATCCACCGACAAAAATGCGAACCGTCTCCACCGTATCGAGCTGACGGATCGCGTGCTCGGCGAGAATGTTGACCATTCCCGGGGCGAGCCCGCAGTCGGGGATGACCGTTATTCCCTTTTTCTTCGCGGCCGCATCCAGAGTCTTCTGCTTGAAGACGATCTCGGTATTTCCACCGAGATCCGAGAAATGCACGCCCGCCTCGACCGCCATCTGGGCGAGTTCATAATTGAAGTAATAGGGGATCGCGCTCATCACGGCGTCGCACTGCCGCATCAGCGCGAGCACAGCCTCCTTGTCACGCACGTCGAGCGGCGTAAAGATCAGCCGCTCCCCGGAATAAGGGGCTAGAAACTGAGGAAGATGGCCGGTATGAAGATCGGCCAGGCGAACTTCCTTTACTTCCGGATTCTGCAACAAATCATACGCGCACGCGGATCCCTGCAGGCCCGCGCCAAGTACTAACATTCGCATTACGTGTCGATCTCCAGGAATTTGAAGCTGGACTTGCTCTTGCAATTTACCGGAGCAATGGGTTCACCGTCACCCCGCGAACGCGAACTACCCCGATTTCGCGGATTGTCGCCCTCGCGGCCGTAATCCCATCTTAGCTTTTATGAAACGCCGGTCCATAATCCGGAGGAGCATGGCACGAACTGACGCCGAGAGTTGGCGCGATCATCTGATCGAATCGCCCGCGCAGATAAAGACGCTGCTTGAGGAGACCCATCGCATCGCAGTGCTCGGGATCAAGCCAGATCCCGACCAGCCGGCGTTCTATGTGCCCGAGCACGCACAGCAGGTGGGATACGAGATCGTTCCGGTTCCGGTCTACTATCCGGATCTCAAGGAGATGATGGGTAAGAAGGTGTACCGGAAGCTCACCGATATCCCGGGCGACATCGACATGGTGAACGTATTCCGCCGCCCCAAAGACATTCCGCAGCACGTCGAGGACATCATCGCCAAGAAGCCGAAGTCAGTCTGGTTTCAGCTCGAAATCAGGAACGACGAAGCCGCGGAGAAGCTCGCGCGCGCGGGCATCGACGTCGTCCAGGACCATTGTCTTCTTGTGGAGCTCAAGCGCATCGGGCGCTGACTGCTGCGAACTGCGAACCAACCGCTACTGCGGATCGCAGACTAACTGCTGCGAACTGCGAACCAACCGCTATTGCGGATCGCCCGCAGTCCTCAGTACTTAGTTCGCAGTTCGCAGCTACCAGGTGACGGTGTACACGACGGCCTCGACCGGAGTCCCGTTTGGATCGGGATTCTGTTTCGGTGCGAGCGCGATGATGTAGCGGCCGCCCGCGGTCGCGGCGAGCGCGATTCCGGCGCCGACAACTCGCTGCGCTCCCGTGCTGCCTTGACCGGGGGGATCCTGGATCGTGATCACCCCGCGCATCGATTGGATCGTGAATACGTCCTTCCCGCGTTGGATCTGGATGGACGGCGATTGAGTCATGTCGATCGGCAGCGACCGGTCCAGCGTCGGGCCGCCGGTGAACTTCACATCGGCCAGGCCCGCATTCGACGGCAGCGTCCCGTGCAAAGCGCCGGTTGTCGGGTCGAGCGCCGCCCACGTCTGGCTCGGCTCGTTGTCGACCGCGCGCGCGGGGCCGTTGCCGAGTGCGAGCGTCGAGCCATCGGTTGTCCAGCGCACGCGCCAGCCGCGCGCGACCGGGAACAGCTTCGGCGCAGCACTGTCAGCCGAAGCGACAACGCGCGGATCGTCGGGAATGCGGATGATCCCTGGCTGAGCGACCGCTCGTGCGAGCGACATCCCGCTCGCCGGAAACGACCCGGCACGAAGCGTCGCGGTGTCGATCGATGTCCGGCGCGCGACGTCGGTCAGCAGATCTGTTCCCGTTCCACCGCCACCAACGACCGTGTACGCGCGCCCGAATCCGATCCACTTCCAGTTCGGTGACGGCGCCACGTCCCAGACGCTGTCCATTTGTATCTGGAAAGCTCGCGTCTCGTCGCCGAAGAAAAACCCGTTCGGGACCGGCTCGTTTTCCACTCCGCCAGGATCGGCGACGACAAGCACCGCCTTTCTATCTGGAGAGAACGTCCACGACACCCGCTCGGCCATGCCGTGACTCCCGCGATTGACCGGCGTGACGATCACTACCGGCGCGAGGTGCGTCGTATCGGCGGTGGTCTCTTTTTTCGAGGAGTCGACGACGCAGGCCGCGAGGAGGAGCGGGAGGAGCGAGAGGAGGGAGGCGGGACGGGGGAAGGGGGAAGCGGAAAGTGGGAAGAGCTGCCGAAGAGATTTGAGCATTGGCGGGATGGCGAACGTGGTCGAGCGTCGGTACAACGAAAGCGCCAGGAGTTGAGTTAAGAAACTAAACTGATCCTATCTCTCGCGCTTCCTCTTCCCCCTTCCCTCTTCCCCCTTCCCTCCTCCCCGCCTTCAGATGCAAACGAGATTCCGTCCGCCGGCCTTGGCCCGGTAGAGCGCGCGATCCGCGCAGTCCAGCAGATCTTCCGCCGTCTCGACCTTGGGCTCCGGGAAATCGGCGACGCCGATGCTCACGGTCAACCGGAGTGGATCACCCTTCCCGATGTCGAACTCGTGCGACTGGATCTTGTCGCGGAGTCTCTCCGCAAAGGCAATCGCTCCGGCTTCACCCGTCTCCGGAACCGCGATAACGAATTCGTCGCCGCCGTAGCGGGCGACGGAATCGACGCTGCGCGCGGTGCGCGCGAGCAGAAGCGCGACTTCGACCAGCACCTGGTCTCCCGCGAGATGCCCGAAGGTGTCGTTCACGTCCTTGAACTCGTCGACGTCGATCATGAGGATGCTGAGCGGCGCATTGTAGCGACGAGTGCGCTCGACCTCGGTCCCGAGCTGGGAGAGCAGCGCCCGGCGATTGAGCAGCTGAGTGAGCGGATCGGTGCGCGCGAGCGCCTCGAGGCGGAGATTGTCCGCCTGCGTGACTTCCACCATGTGAGCGCGACGCATCGCATTCATCGCGCTCTTGACTACAGTCTCGGCGAAATCGACGTCGGCTTCATTGAGCGACGACTTCTCGGCGGTGCGGCGGAGGAGGAATACGCCAGTCCGGTCCAGGTCGAGACGGAAAGGCAGCGCGATGATCGAGCGCACCGAGATGACGCTGCCGTCTTTTTCCCATGCTTCGCGCAAAGTTCTGTAAGCGTCGGAGTGCCAGATGTCCGGAATCAGAACTGGCTGCTCGCTCGCGAGTGCTGCTTCGATCTCGGGGTACTTGTCGAGCTCGACTTGAAGGTTCTCGAGCTGCGGATCCTCGTGCGCCGAC
>Ga0193727_1000040_pt1 | contig 37204 bp, 46 predicted proteins | sample H2c2metaG_FD_143051 | JGI IMG/M metagenome (GOLD analysis project Ga0193727, IMG submission 143051) | Soil microbial communities from a riparian zone of the East river system, Colorado, United States - H2c2 | ecosystem: Environmental > Terrestrial > Soil > Riparian zone | place: USA: East River...
CTTTCCCCTTCCATTCTTGAGTTTCTCCCGTTTGGGAATCTACAAGTATCTTCTGGGTACGATAGTCACGATAATAGAATTCGTCATAGGACAGTAAGTTGCGGGGACCATAATTATAATTTTGTGGCATGAACTGGAACTTGCCGTCTCGACCTTCATTGAATTGGCCAGCAAGCCCTGCTATCTCTTCCTTTTTGTCAGGGAGCAGGGAAATACACTCACGCTTAGTAAGATAGGATCGTTTCCATAGGGCATTGCAGTCGGAGAGATCAGCCTTTTTGAAGAATGGATCAATAAGAAAGCTATTGTATGAACAGTTATCAACTCTAATATTCCCTGAAACAGGATCAGATCGGTAATCAACCCATACCTGCATGAGGTTCATACCGGTAACAAGCGCACCATGGAATGATTCAGATATTGTTTCCAGAACTCCTTCCTGGCGATTAACCCACATGAGAATCTTAGAGAACTGATCAGCAGTCTGATCATCACCATTATCAACGGGAACAACGATCGTAGATTTACGGTTACGGCGTTGGTGCCCACCGATCATCTCTATAGTGCGACGGATACGGTTAAAATTAAACTGACGACGACGAGTAGCCGGAAGATTGCCATATACATCATTCCACAAAGACTGATCACCTGCTTCAAAACGTGTGTCAGTATCAGCTTCGGACCAAAATGCTTGATTGATAGTGATGCTCTCTGCATAGAAAGCTTCCATGCGAGAAAGGATACCCCTATCTTTTTCATCGTAATATTGCGGGCCTAACTGAGGGAAAAGCGGCATTTTAAGCTCCTTTTTTGAGGAATTCTTCTGTTTAAGCTATTCTCCCTAGCAGTAACCCAACGACAATTGGAAGGTTCATAGTTACCGTCGTTATCTATCCTATCAATCTGTAATTTTAATGGTTTTAGTCCCATATCTTCGACGAAATTATCATATGAATGCCATCTTTTACAAACTGTTATGCCTCGGCCACCATAATATTTATATACTTTTAAGTTTTTGTTCGAACATCTAGCAATCATAGCGCGCCAAACAAGCTTAGTGGATAAGTATTCTGCGCCCCTTTTACTACACCGACACTTATTGCATTGTTTGGTTTGACCAGATTTTAATGCATGACCCGGTATATTTTTTCTTGTTCCACAATCACATATACACGTATAGAATAATTCATTGCGTTGAACATTTTTAAATCTAGATGCAACTAGCCAAGAACCAAATTTTTTACCCACCAGATCAAGAGTTTTATTAAGGCTATCAACAAAGCAAGATTTGCACTGAGTTGATTCTCCAGCTTTTAACGTGCTTCCTCTCTGTATTTTGCGAGATCCGCATGTGCACTCACATAGATAGGTTGTCTCTCCACGAGAGGTTCTTCCACTTTTTGATAATACAGTCCATTTGCCAAATACTTGACCAACTAAATTATTCATACAAAAAACCTTTAAACCATTAAAGAATTTAAGTATAAATGATTTCGCAAGAATGTAAGGATCAAGTTGAGTAAATGGCATTACGTTCCCCTCTTTAAAAGAACTACTCTATAAGCAGTCTAAAAAGAGAGGCACGTAATAGCAACAATACTAATTTAGCAGAACCAGTTCTTTATTCTTTGAATAAAACATGGATTCTTTTGTTCAAGGCTAGACATCTTTTTTACCGTTTCCACAAGCTCACGGGTAATGAGATTTATATTACGGGTCATATCATGAATCTGTTCGCGCATCTTATGTATTTGTGAGTCGAGCGCCATATGCATGCTCTTTAAATCATGTTCTACCACGAGGAATTTTTCTTCAATATACGCAGCAGCCCTTACTGTCTTTATCTTCTTTTCTTCCATCTACTCTCCTAGATAAGAACGTCATAATCATCATGAACCGAACACTCTACACGAAGCTCCATCAAATCCTTAGGCAAATGCTTATAACACTTATCCAACAAGAATAAAAACATAGATTTCTGTTTAGCGTCTAGCTTATGAAACACAACGAGAAGCGCCAGCACTGTTTCACGTTCTGTAAAGTTCGGTATAGTGAATGATCTATCAGCTCTCTTCGATGGACTCATTGCTCTCTGTGATAGAGGAAGAAGTAGAATAAGCGATAAAATCATCACGATAGAACGTAAACTCATAGGCGCTCCTTTGTGGCTGAACAGCAACTTCAAATCCAAGTCTTAATATAAAGCAACCAATTAATCCTGCAACGCTGTTCATAGGGATGTCTGACCTTCTACCTTTTCCTCATTGAATACCTGAGGATACTTCCTTTTAATTACTTCACGAATGAGATGGGCCGCTGATATCACTTCACCCCTCTTTACCGTCTCTAATCGCGCTATCTCTTTAAGCTTATCTAACTGTGTTCTTTTCAAGCGCATCGTAAAATGCGTATATTCAATTTCTTTCATGATTCTTCCTCTCATAGTATACATAGATCAATAGTATAGCTTGTATCCTACACTATGTACACTTCTTAGTATGGAGGGAGATCTTCTCGAAATATCGATGGCATGTTACTATTGCGCCCATAGACGGCATCCTGATAACGCTGCTGCAACTGCTCTGGACTTAATCCATCACGAGTTTTAGGCAATGATATACAGAGATAACGCATAGCATCACTAAAATGACTGGAGAAATCATGAAGAGGGTGGGATTTATATACCTTACGTTTAGCATCATATTCCTGGCGATAGTTCTCAAGAGCTTTGAGCAATGGTGCGGCATTCTTTCCATCAAACCAGAGTTTGCTCATAGTGGATCTAACGGCCTCAATCCCGTCCTCTACGGAGACATTTGGCGCCAGAGTGAAGGTTACCCCCAGATGTTTGGCCTTTTCTATACGCGTCATGCCAGAACCCCATTCTTTAACCGCTATATCATGTGGCGCTATATGCTTTCCATATGAATAAGGCTTCTTTTCAAGCACAGCCACATAATGCTCAAGCCCTTCTTTCGAGTTTTCGTAACAGTCTATGATCCGTACCGTCTGACCGATTGTCTGGAAGAAGATAATAGTCGTTGAGTCACGCACCCCAATATCCCAAGCAGTATGAACTTTGAATGCGCTTTCCCATGGCACATCACTGATTCGTCCATCAAGACGAAGCTTTTGTAAGTACTTGGCGTAATATGATCCTTCAACACCCATCGTGAACGAAGTGTAGTATTCTTGCTGTATGAGGTCATCAGACATGATACCTTCGGCACGCTCTTTCTCAATTTCCCACAACGAGATGTGTTGGGTATCTTCTACCGTGAGTTTATAACAGAACCAATCGGGAGATTGCTCAGCAATTTGATAGAGAGACCAAAAATGGTTCTTACCATAAGGAGTTGAAATGAATAAAGCCCATCCCTCATTGGCCGTAAGAATTGGTCGAATGGTTGGATAGGCGCGAGGGTCCTGGTAGGCATACTCAGAGAAGACAACACCTTGAGGATTAGTTCCTCGAAGGCTATCAAAGTTGTCAGAGCCTACAATCTGTAATACTGAACCATTAACAAATCGTATCTTCATTTCCTGTGAATTCTTAGACTCTATAACCTGTGGTGGTATGTAGTCGAGGATGCGATCGCCAGTCGATGTTATAGAATCCCATAGGATCTTCTTACCTTGAGAATAGGTGGGGAAGATGTAATAGATAACGCAGATCTTTTGCAAACATGCTCTGATACATAAATTAAAAGCAGTAATATCTTTACCTGCTCGTCTAGGTAAAATAGCGAGCACTCGCTTATATCCCTTGTTCTCAATCGCATCAAGGATAGGAAGTTGATATGATCGTGGTACAAACTTATCAAGATAGATTTGAATATCAGGCGTTATCTTCATATTTCTTCTGGCATAGATTCGAAATCTTTATTTAAATAACTGGCTAATGCTATAGCTTTTATCAATAACTTTTGCTCCTTCTTCTCTCTCCTCAATCTCATCTTTTCGCTTCTTTCATTTTCTTCTTTAAATGAAAGCTTATCACTACTCCATGTAACACAAATCATCTTTGCACACATCTATGCCCCCGCGGTAATCTCTTCTATAATCGCTATATCATCTTCTAATTTAACTGAAGCAGTGAAAGAACAAATGGTACAAAAGAGATAATCTACATCTTCATTTGTTCGTATATAATCTCTATGAGCAGAGCAACGAAAGCATGAACCATCCCATTCATTAATATTCATTGATCTATCTTCCATCTTCATCCTTTAACTTGTAAGGGACTAAGTCGCTCTCAGGAAACTTGCTCATGTTAATAACTATTTTATCGGCATATTTCTTGAATATTCGAACTTAGAGAGTCTCTCATCAGCACAATATACACCCAATAACTTAGCGCATCCTATGATATCATTTCTAAATAATCTCTTTGAGTCTTGCGCATCCTCTATATCCTCATCAAGTTCAGACTCTGTATCATAACCTCTTTCAATGCATCGCCTTAATGACCATGCGCATTTGTCAGCATTTGTTCTGACTGTCTGAATCAAATGTGCATAAGCCTCTTCCCATTTTTCTGAATTCTCTCGGCCAAGTAAAAATCCTATTTTATATCTACACTGTATTGACTCATCAGAAGGTATACATTCCTTCATTGATTCAATATCAACAAGTAAAGTTTTTAAATACGCTATTTTATCTTGCATTCTAATGGCTACTTTATCTTCCATCTTCATCTTTCACTTTATAAGGTACTAAGTCACTTTCCGGAAACTTACTCATGTTAACAACTATTTTAGATGCTGCAAGTAAAGTCTCTTGGTCAGCCTTAGCTTGGTTATACCATTCAACAAGCGCCTTATGTTCCTCGTTATAAAGAGGGAGGGTAAATTTGACCAGAGCTGCATTCAATTCATTACGGAGACCTCCTACTTCACGACGAGCACCAAGTGTCATCATAGCGAATCCATGGACCCTCTCAAGCTCTTCAAACTTGTCTACCCAACTGTAATATGTCTTGCGATGCAATCTATGCTTAATTAGAAATTCATCCAAGCATAGTGGCTCAGTCTCATGAAGACACCAGTCCATAAGGGTAATAGCGAGTCGTTCAGCGGATTGTTTCGTAAGAGGAACTATTCTCCAAGTCCCCAGTTGCAAGAAGGCATTTCTGGTATCAGTAGTTCTGTTATCAGACACAATATCTTTAGTAACTTTTTTATTAGCAATCTTTCTATTTGTAGTACGTTGAGGGGATTTCTTCATTCTTTCTCTATCTCGGTTACATAGATGATCGTACAAGGGTCCTTTTTAACACGGATACGATGGGATATAAGATCGGTTATGTTCTGATAGTTGTTGTATACAATGTCTGCAAGTATGTGCTCAACGAACCGTGAGTATGAACTAATATCATTTTTTCCCCATCCTTCTTTTTGATATAAATGGATCTCGACAGATAATGGCCCTTGAAGTTTAGGACGGTCATCATGCTGCGCTTCTACGGTAATCTCATAGTATGTCTTATTTTGTTTGTAGGTGGTCCAAGATCGAAGTTTTCCCTCTTGTCCTTGTATATGAACAAGCGGTTCCCCAAGGATACGATATGTGTACGTCACGCTTATCACTCCCGTTTAAGGTCCTCTTTCTTTTTATCATACAATTATCCAGACGTAGTGCCATCGGTATATCGCTTAATCATTGCTCCATTCTGCCCAAACATAATAGACTGGATAGTTTTCATACCGGAAGAAGTCTCTGGAAAAACGGTACGGGTAGCTTCTGGGGTTTGAGTTGTCGGCTTATCATCCTCTACGTCGACGGACGGTTCTTTAGAAACTAAAAAGAGACAGGAAGATGGCTCACAAGCAATCATTTTTATAGCAATAGGATCTACGGTAGTTAATCCCATAAGATGATGCTGCATTAGATGTTTTTCTTCTTTTGAACCACACCCCAGTTTTATTTCCACTACGCCATCTCTAAAAACTTTATCTTCTTTCTTCGCAAATTCGCTCATCTCTTCTCTTTCTTTTTTACGCCTATTCGATTCAATAACATCAGGTGGCGTCACAGCTGATCTTGGCGTAACAACTTCTTTCTTTCCTTCAACAGGATGCTTGGATGGTATTTGGCTATCGTTAAAGGCTTTCTCCGGATGATTCTTCTTGAGATATTTTTCTCTATGAATCCGTTCCGTGACCGTCCGTTCTTCCGTTTCTTCTATCCGTAATTGCTTCTTGAGGCTATCGACAAGAACCCAATCAATCACCAATCCCTCTCTTTTGCAATAGTCCATACAGTTCTTAAAGAACCAACCATAAGGGTCATTGATGTTCTTGCTAAACTGCATCTGCTTCTCAGCGTAGTCTATAGCCTCTGAAGGCATGCCGCTAAGTTTAACCATGCCCGACAATGTCAGATTGAGAGTAATTATCTCACGAACTCTTTTTGGAATAAACGGTTCCATATTCCGCCTTCTATTAATAACGGTTTCCGTAATACCTTTTAAGACCGTAAGATTAACTGGTGTAACATAGTTGCTATATAGCATAGATATAGATAGAAATATTGGCATATATTTCAATGAGGGAACTGACTTCATGAGAATATGTTTTATGCCGTCTATAAAGAGAGTTTTAGCCAATTCGTAGACACACGTGTTACGATGCCTGTATGTAACGACAAGGAAGCCTTTGCTCTTTAACTTCTTAATGATTCTGTTACAATGGCCTCTTGATATACCTACTCTCTTAGCAATTTTTTCTTGGGACGGGTACACCGATCCATATGAAGCAGCATAAGAAGTAAACGCCTCTAAAACTTTTAGTTCTGTAGCGCTCAAATTCCGTGTATTTTCTTCCAATATTTCTTTTTTATTCATCATTCTCTTTTATTTTTTTCGCAATCATTGATTCTTTTTAAAAAATGATTTACTATTTACTCACGCTATATGCGGACTACATGAAAACGGGTTTGGCCCGGACTACTTGCAGGACTCTTATAGACAACGCATACATATCAGGGCCTTTCGCATTTCTAGAATGTTGAATCAGTTCGGGTGCATACACTGCGTGCTAAATTATCCTTTCGTTCTAGAAGACTTGGTTAGTTTGGTTCATCACATATCACACAATGAGCATCTTGGTAGAGGAACATTGGTGAAAATTAAATATTGAGGGATGCTCTCTAAAGCATCCCTTTAATATTTTCTAATCTATCTAGTTGTGATATACTAACATAAGTACATTACATGTCTAGATAGGATAATCATGATTACTCACGATACAAGCGCTATATTATCACAAATTCTTAAAGAAATAACCTCGCTCAAAGAAAATAATCGCCAGGAGCCTCTCTTATCAGAAGAGATGCCTCTAAGATCAACGGAGCAGAACGAACTGTTTGCAGCTATGGCAAAGGCTCAGGCTGACATGCCCATTGCAACACGGGGCAGCATAAATCCCTTTTTCAAAAGTAACTACGCTTCATTCAGTGACATCATTAAAGCCTCACGACCAGTCCTTTCTAAAAATAATTTAGCAGTCGCTCAAAATATTATGGAACGGGAGAACGGTCAGAAATATCTTTACACAATTCTCATGCACGCATCCGGTCAGTTTGTAGCAAGTAGATTGAAAATAATGCCTCCAAAGCCAGACATACAAGAGTTCGGCAAGTATGTAAGTTATCTTAAGCGCTATAGTTATGCAGCACTTGTAGGGGTAGCAGATGAGCTTGAGGATGATGATGGCGAAACAGTTATGGCAGAAGTGCGCAAAGATATCTATCCATATAAAAAAGAAGAGAATAAAAAAGATCCAGTCGTAATAAATCCCCATCAAAATATCACTATAAGCAGAGATCAGTATCAAATACTTAACGATGCATTAGAAAATCATCCTGATGATGAACTAGCAGCAAACTTACTTACTACCTTCAAGATCCAGACATTGGCTGATCTACCTCGTGATCAATTTAGCACCGTGCATAAACACATTAATAAGATAAGAGCTGCGTTAGAGAACAAATAAAGCCTATTACGCGTAAAGCTACAAAGGCCAAGGGAGCGATATGGAAAGAGTAGTGAAGCATACCAAGCCAACACGCTATGACAAACATCCACGCGGAACTCTATGGGAGATAGAGGGAAGCATCGATGGGACATACATTCAAATAAACGAAGATGATCAACATCCTACATGGCATCCATTCGGCTATGTGCTTGAAGTTGCATCAGCCAAATGTATCAAGAGCCCACGATTCATCAGGAAAGTGTTAGATATATTCCAAGAGTACCAATGAGGTCGTGACGTTTTGTCACAGGTTGAAAGCAAAACCCCCGGGGGAAAATAACTAACCCCCAGGGGACAATGGAATGAAGGGTATGAAACCTTGCACTCACATTACTTCAATTACCATTCAATAACAATAACGAAGCCGTCTCCACCATCTCCACCAGCACCTGAAGCGAGTGTAGATCCTTGTCCACCACCGCCGCCACCGCCTCCAGGGAATCCGCCAGTGCCACCATCTTGAGCTGGAGTCGTACCCATTTGGCCATTACCACCGCCACCACCAAAGCCACCAGAAATGATAGCTCCACTACTTGGAGGAGTTATGCCATCTGCGCCTGCAGCAGCACCTGCAACAATGACCGTTGTATTATCAAAAGCTACAAATCCGCCGCCAGTACCACCAGCAAAGCCAATAGCGCCACCACCACCACCACCAGTGCCGAGTACCTGTCTGTAGCGAGTGAAGAAAGATCCAGGAAGATTTTGGCCGCCTAAATTGAACCCATTACCACCAGCTGCATTAGGACTTCCACTACCACCACTATTAGCACGCACTGAGAAGCTGGTAGCTTGAGCGCCCATAGGAGCTACCGCCGTTGGGCCATTAGTACCGCCTGTGTAGTATGAATTAGCGTCATTATAGAGAAAGCCTGCTTGCCCCCCCGCAAAATTCAGAAATGTATTAGCAGATCCGCCACTCGCAAGTTGGAGCGTTATGATATTGCCAAATGATGAGATAGTTCCTGGGTTACCATCATTACCTAAGGTATTAGCCGTAGAGACAGCCGCACCGCCAGTACCGCCAGCACCTACAACGACAGGCTCCGTAGCACCACAGAAGATAGCGGGTATCATGAAGTAGAATGCACTTCCTTGCGCACCACCACCACCTCCGCCACCTCCACTAGAAGCAGCACCACGAGCACCCGATGCACCTCCGCCTCCACCATGCCATCCAATAACCATAACCATGTTAGTGCCAGCTGCTTTAGTCCATGTTGCTGATGAAGGGAAGAGTGTTATCTTTGATGCACCACCACCACCGCCAGGAACTGAAAGGTCAATACTATTAGTTCCATTAGTTATAACAACTGATGCATCACCGGAAGTGATATTAGTCCACACAGGAGCAGTACCACCACCTATAAGAATCTGTCCATTTGTACCGTTACTGGAATTTACTATATTACCATCGAGTGTTAATACGCCATCATTGAGTGTAGAGCTACCAGTAAGAACTAATAATCCTTGTAAAAGCGTCTCTCCCACAACAGTTAAATTCTCTCCCGCTGAGATGTTGTTCGCTATATTAATACTATCAGCAAGATCTATCGTCACGGTATTACCAGATGCCCCTAGTAATACATTACTGCTACCTGCAAAAGTAATAGCGTTCGCTGAAACAGTCGCGGTTCCTATATTACTTGTCGTATGAAATGTCGTCGCACCGCTCGCTGTTGCTTGGAGATTGATTGTATTGGCACCGTTAGTTATCACGACAGATGCATCGCTTGAAGTAAGATTTGCCCACTGAGCATTCGTACCACCACCAATTAACAACTGGCCATTCGTGCCATTTGTAGAAGATACTACGCCACTTCCATTAGTGCGCATGATACCATTGCCAAGAGATGAAAGCGTCGTTGTTCCTGTTGAAGTTATGCCACCAGTTGTTACAGTAAGTCCAGTCCCTGCAGTAACAGAACCAGAGAATGAAGGACTGTTCGCCACATTAACAGTTACTGTCTGACCTGCACCAACCGTATTGATATTGGATCCACCAACAATATTGATTGCACCGGCAGCTTCAGTTGCAGCACCAGCATCAGTATTGAACGTTGTTGTTCCCGCGCCTATACCAGTAGCTTCAAGGTTAATACTATTAGGGCCATTGGTTATGGTAACCGTAGCACCTGTTGAAGTAAGATTGGCATATGCAGAAGGAGCACCTGTTGCCGCAATAATAAGTTGTCCATTAGTACCACGATCAAGGTTAGCAGTAACCGTAGATCCGGCACCTGATGTATTGATAAGTTCACCACCGTGAATAGTAATAGCGCCAGCAGCCTCAGTAGCTGCACCAGCATCAGTATTGAAGGTAGATGCGCCTCCACCAATCCCCGTAGCTTCTAAGTTGATAGTGTTGGCGCCATTCGTGATGATGACAGTAGCACCAGTAGAAGTGAGATTAGCCCATGCAGGATTTGCGCCGCCACCTATAAGCAATTGACCATTGGTGCCGTTATCAAGCGAGACTGTTACTGTATCACTAGCTCCAGCTGTACTTATAACATTGGCACCTACAACATTGATATTATTTAATGCTTGAGTGGCAGTCCCTGTATCAGTCGTAAAGGTATTGGTACCATCAGTACTTGATTCAATATTGATTGTATTAGGGCCATTGGTTACCGTAATAGATCCACCAGATGACGTTATATTAGCCCATTGAGCATCTGAACCACCACCAATAAGAACTTGACCATTGGTTCCATTCGTAATATTAACCGACAGCGTATCACCAACTGCTGAAGTATCGAGATTGCCACCACCAACGACATTCAAAATCCCACCTGCAGGAATTGCGGTACCAGAATCAGATACATATTGATTCGCAAAGCTACCAGCAGTTTCAATGTTGAGTGTATGAGCACCAGTCGTGATGCTTATAGTGTTGCCAGTAGAGGTAAGATTTCCATATGCCGAAGCTGCGCCAGTTGCTGCAATGATAATCTGGCCATTAGTACCACGATCAAGATTAGCAGTAACCGTAGATCCTGATCCAACAGTATTAATCAGATCGCCACCAGCAATAGTAATCGCACCACCAGCTTCAGTCGCAGAACCAGTGTCAGCATGAAATAATGTTGTCCCACCGCCTCCACCTGGCGCTTCTAAGTTAATAGTATTAGGGCCATTAGTTATTACTATCGAGGCATCCGATGAAGTTAAGTTAGCCCATTGAGCTTCTGAACCCCCACCTATAAGCAGTTGTCCATTGGTACCATTGGTTGTATTAATCGTTACGGTATTACCTGAACCTGATGTATCAATATTAGCGCCACCTATAATTCTAAGGTCTCCACCTAAAGGCTGAGCAGTTCCTGAATCAGTAGGATAATGATCCGCAAATCCCGTTGTATCGGCTTCTATATTAAGGGTATTTGGCCCTTCACTAATGGTTATAGAACCACCAGTAGAGGTAAGATGTCCATAGACAGGTGAACCAGCAGTTGCCCCTATGATGATTTCACCATCGCTTCCATTATCAAGTGATATGGTAACGGTATTGGAAACAAGCGCATCAGTATGGATAAGATCGCCGCCCACAATATCGATTGTATCACCAAAAACAGTTGCTACTCCTGAATCAGTCTGGAAATTAGAAGCGCCTACACCACTGCTATTGCCAAGTTCTACCCAAGTTGCAATAGTCGATGTTTTAGTAGCTAAAGTCCAAACTTCAGTTGTTGCAGTATTAATCCATACGTCACCAATATCAAAGTTTCTCACATCATCTACCGTAGGATTACGCTTAGATTGCGTACTGTTAGCAGGAGTAAGTGGCTCTACACCTACATATGCCAAAGGATTACGGCTTGTTAATCGTCTGGTCATCAGTCAGCCCTCCTACAAGAACAATGTGATTGGAGTTCATTGATGCGTTCATTCAAACGCTGGAGTTCATTGATTATAATGGCCGGCATAACATGGTATTTAACGGTTTCCGGTTTCCCTTCTTGATTATAAACCACAAGATCCGGCATAACTTCGGCAACTTCTTCCGCTATAAAACCATACTGTTTCATCTTACGGACATCAGTCTTATATTCGAACGTTACGGGACGGAGTGCCATTAATCCAAGACTATCATCACGCATAGATACAATATTGTCTTTATAGACACGTGAAGATGAAGTAACACCAAGTTGACCGGCAGAATCCACAAGAACGGGTACGGCATCATTAATATCAGTGGTAACACCACTAATACCGGCAATAAAGCATTTAGCTTGTTCTGGCGAAGCGCCTATTCGTATAATGCCAGTATCGCCAATTACCCCTAGGTTAGAGATGACAATGTTAGAAGATTCTGCGCCAGTGTAATTATTACCAGCAAAAGATCCTATGGTAACATTGCGATCACCGGTAATAATACTTAAAGCACCGCCAATAAATGTATTTTGATCGCCAGTAGTGAGCAAACTGCCTGCAGATGTACCAATCGCTATATTATGAGCGCCTGTAGTTAGTGCATTTAATGCAAGACCACCAAAGCCATTATTGGCTACAGCAGATCCCACAGTAAGGGTTAAATTACCGGCATTTCTTCCTAAAAAAGCATTACTTGAGGGATTATCACCAAACGAATGGATGAAATTAGCTCCACCTACTGTTATTACCCCTTCAGGAATAGCAAAGGTTCGTGGCAAATTGATGTTTCCGCCATTAATATCCAAGTCACCGGCATTAAGGACAGTAGGACCTGTATTAACATTTAAAGAATCAACATTCATAGATCCGGTAATAGAGACTGAATCATTGAGATTTATAGTGACAGTATTGGGAGTATTGCCATCGGTATTAATATTAGAGCCACCAACAACACTAATAAATCCTAAGCCAGTTGCAATTGCTGTTCCAGAGTCGGTTATAAAATCAGACGCACCTACGCCAGCAGGAGCACCGGTCTCAACCCATTGCGCTTGGCGCATAGTATTGAGTCCAACGAATACCCATATTTGCTGTGTGGAAATATTTATCCAGGTATCGCCTACATTGAATCCCTGGAAGTCATTAACATTTGGATTACTACGTGCCGTAACTGTATTACTTGGGGCTAATGGCTCTACACCCATATAGGCGAGAGGATTAAGCCCCGTTAAACGTTTTGCCATTACTACGCTCCTTTTTAGCTAGCTGTTGCGGGCATCAGAATCACGTTCGCTTCTATTTCTGTAATCTGGTTGACTGAAAATAAGGTTCGCTAATCTATCGTTGTCGGTAGGGATCATTGCTACGCCAGCTTCTCTTAATTTCGGCTCCCACTCTTTTCTCATTAGCTCCATCGTATGCTCATATTTATGAGTCAAAACCCACTGTAAGCGACGTTTCATATCTTCTTCAAATATATCGTCTGGTATTACATGTGCCATAACTCTTTTCTGAATATCACTCAGCGTAAATAGCTCTTGATCATTCACGGATATTTTCATCATTACTCCTTAAGCAATTTTTGCACCACAGAAATATGAAATTACATTTGCGCCAGTTACACCTTGTATGCTGGCTGTTTTAGTAGAGCCACTAAATTTGATAGTAAAGATAGCGGTATCTCCTGCTGCCATATTTACTAACGCTGTTCCTCTTACACCACTAAAGTTGTTAGAAGCATTACGAATAGTGCCTATTTTGCATTGATTGAATAACATAATGTGCGAGGTAGTAGCTATAGTAGCTAACCCACTCGTCATAGCCGCTGTTGAGGAAACTGATCCTTGGCATGAAATAAGATAAATACCAGCATCTTGAGCAGAAAATGAAGTACTACCACCCCAAAAACTATCTCTATTAAACAAAGCTGATGCATTATAGCCAGTCACGGTAGCATTTGTGCCATCACCAGTTGCATTAGAAGTGGTCACTGTTTTTCTTACTGCTGCTGATGCTTGATTAATAAATGTTCGCTCTCCTGTTGAAGCAAATCTAATTACATCGGTTGTATTTCTTTGAAGTTCTAAATCAGTAGAAGATCCAACAAATGCCCATGTATTTACTCCATTTATGTCCATATCTAAGGATGGAGCACCAAAAGTTCCTACAGACAAAGCTAGATCGGCAGAAGAGGCAGTATTACTATTATTAGTATTAGATACTGTTAATGTTCGCGTAGAACTTGCGGTAGCTGTTGTAAACGTGAAATCACCATTAGCTGAAGCCGCAAATGCAGGATTAGCACCAGTTGTTGCTACCAATAACTGCCCTGTTGTTCCTGCAGTGAGAGCAGCAACGGGAGATGTTCCTGCTCCAACTAATACACCGTGTATAGTCAGCGTATTATCGCCAGTCCCTCCTTGAGAAACAGAAAGCGATGTAGCGGAATTAAAGTTTATAGCATTATTATTCGGCATTATGTCCTCACTAACATGCTAAATAGCCAGAAAAATAGGTCACACTATTGGTTGAAGGAGTTCCTCCAACAACGTCTACGGTCTTGGTACTACCAGATACAGTTATAATAAGCTTTGCTGTATCGGCTGCCGCCATTGAAACAAACACACCTACGGTATAAGAAACATTATTATTGATATCGCGCATTAAAGCAGGAGAAGCATAGTTACCAAAAAAAACAAAAGTTGAGTGTGTTAATGTAAATGTTTCAGAAGTATGCAAAGCTCCTACGCTTCCCAAAAGAACCATACCGCAGAAGTAATAGATGCCTGCAGTAGGGGAAGTAAATACGCCCGTTGCAGGATTAAAATTACTTCCTTGATCAAATTCTTCGGTGTATGCATGTCCCGTACCGATAGTAAATGCAGTGCCATCACCGGTCACGGCAGTATCAGTTGTTCCTAACACACCAAGAAAAGCAGGAGTCAGGGGAAGAGAAACGTTTCCTGTTATATCAACACTCATTACATTTGTTGTGCCTAATGCGGCACTTGCCGCTATAACAAATGGATCAGCATTAGGTGAGGTTACGCTATTATCAGCGCCCATTGTCCAATTAGTAGTACCACCAACTGCAAATGTTATGACTGGGTCTCCGGCACTTGCACCGCCGACACTTACGAGAAGCTCTGCGTTAGACGCTCCCGAAGAGTTATCCGTATTAGAAACAGTTAACGTTCGTGTAGCACCTGCTGTTGCCGTAGTAAACGTAAAGTCTGCAGCAGCAGTAGAACCAAATGCTGGATCAGCACTGGTTACTCCCACTAAAAGCTGGCCATCAGTACCAGCCGCCGTCACATTCACTGCAGAAGTAGTATTACCAACGATAACACCATGAGCCGTCAATGTATTAGTACTCGTCCCTCCCTGACTCACCGCAACGGGGATGGACGGTGTATTATTAGTAGCATTATTAGTTGCCATTTAATTCTCCTATGCGCTCTGAAGGATTATCGGTATTATACCACTGTAAGATTTCCTATGCTCGAGAGCACATTCCAATCATTATTGGCAGTAACGCAGACTAATTCTATGGTGTCCCTTGTTGCTGTAGAATCAAGATGGCCAGTAGCACCCGTAGTAGTTGCGGTATTTCCAAAGAATACAGTCTGACCTGAGTTCTGCGCTATCCGCCAACCACCCGCTCCTTTACCAGTCACACGAACATTAGATCCTAAAGCTGCTGTTGCAGGTAATGTGAGCGTTACAAGACCACCATTATTAGCTATGTAACCATTATTAACTGCAATTGCTTGCGTAGTTCCTGTAACTTCTGTCCAAGCAATACCACCACCAGCAACTTCCAAGTTCAAGGTGTTTGCGCCTGTAGTAAATACTACGGTGCCACCAGTAGAAGTCAGTGTTGCGAATGCTGGATCAGCTGTCGTAGCACCAATGAGAACTTGCCCGTTAGTACCAACTGCTGCTGAGGTTAATGAGCCACCACTATTACCTATTTGTACGGAATGATTAGTAGTGCCTGATACGGCAATAGTTGCTGCTCCTCCGAGGGCAACAGGAGAGCCGGTCACCGTAATATTGCTACCATTCGTTAACGTAATAGAACTATTAGCCAATGCTGCGTTAGGAACCGCACCAAATGAAGGATCAGCGCCAGTGTTACCAAGAAGAACCGTATTTGTTGTTCCGATAGAAAGAGACGTGAGCGATCCTGATGCATTACCTACTTGAAGCGCATGATTATTAGTACCGGATACGGCAACGGTAACGGTTGATCCGGCCCCTGAAGTACTTATATTATTTCCCCCAGCTATAGTGAGCGCTCCAGCAGACGGCGTAGCATCACCACTACCAGTATGGAATACGGACGGCACGGCTCCGGCTGTTTCTAAATTAAGGGAATTAGCACCAGTGGTAAAGGTGATAGTTCCACCAGTTGAAGTTAATGTTCCAAATGCTGGCGCAGCTGCCGTAGCCCCTAGAAGAACTTGGCCATTTGTGCCAACAGAAGTAGAAGAAACAGTATTAGAAGCCCCACCATATAAAGATCCATTTTGAGTTATAGTACTGCCAGAAAATGTATGGGAACCAGTGTTGTACGTTTGTATGCCATTCGATAATGTAGCAGTGATCGTTACGCCATCAGAATCACCAATGAAAACATTATGTTCATCAAGATTAGGAGCTTGCACCACATTAGCTGGACAATTGAGCAATATCGAACCAGTAGTAGCATCTGATTTAACTACTGAACCTATTGGATTTATGTTATTTATTTCACCGTCAGGAGCATTGATTCCATAAGTGCCAGGAGTTGATTGTAGATAGAGAACAGTTCCACTAGGCATCGCATTCGTATTAACGCCAGTTATAAGGCCTGTTATCTGAACAGTGCCTGTGGTAACGGTATCAAATGCAGTAAGCGCCATACCATGTACAGGTACATTACTCGTATCGGAATCAGCTAAATGAACTAAAGGAAGACTAAGTCCCCCATTAAAGCCATTTATCTGAACTAATTGTCCCTTGGTTATTGAGCCTGATGATGAACGTGCTTGATACGTAATTGCTGATGCAGCAGCAGCAGCTGCTTCCAAATTAAGTGTATTAGCACCCAAAGTGAAGGTTATCGTCCCACCCGTTGAAGTTAAAGTAGCAAACGATGGATCAGCTCCAGTCGCTCCCACAATAACTTGGCCATTAGTGCCGACCGGTATAGAGGTTAATGAGCCAGAAGCATTACCTATCTGTACTGCATGATTAGTAGTTCCTGATACATTAACTGTTAAGGTATTAGGAGAGCCATTTCCTACGGTTGTTATATTGTTACCACCAACAACGTTTATATTACCGCCACCATCGGGAGAAACGGTGCCACCTGTATTTCCGGTAAGCGTATCAACCGCTCCCAGTGAGCTGACTATAGCCAGCGATCCTATTTGACTCATGATTCATCTCCATAGAATACAGATACCTGCACGTTTCCAGATCCAACAGTACCTTTAACGTAGAAAATGGTTCCTTTAGAAATATAAAAACCATATGAACTCGCGGCCTTATTGCCTGATATATCGAGAACAAAGTAGCCATTGGCTAAAAGTGTAAAATGATCGTTAATACCATCCATAGAAATAGTGACGGTAGCATTTGTTTGATTTTGAAAAAGAATCATATGTGCTGGATGCGCAAGCGCAGTTCCAATGGCAGCATACGTTCCACTAATACTCCCAAAAGCGAGAGATCGAAGTGGCTCGGCAAGACATCTTACGGCTAAGCTCATTACTAGTCTCCTTTTATAAAAACTAAGGGGCAAAGAGCCCCCTAGAGCAACGTTTTATCGTCTACCTTTACGATGTAACGTCTTCATCTTCTTTTTGCTCTCTACGGGCAGCATCGACTGCTTGTTTAGATAGAGCTAGAACGTCTTCAAGTATGGCGAATGAAGCATCATATGCTTCCCCATAGTTAACACCAACCGGCATGTGGAAGTAATAGGTATGTCCATTCTTCTCTACTTCAAGCGCTACATATGTCTTAGCAGTCATCAAAAAATCCTTTTTGTTTTATGGAGCTACATTTGTGTAATAAGGAACAAATACGGGTGTTACACCCACGTAAAATTTCAAAAACCCTGCGTTAGTACCAGGATTAGCGCTTGCCGACACAATAGTAAGGGCGCCAGTACTTTGTGTAGTGTTTACCACATTAGTTATACCAGTCGTTAATGCAGTGCCACCAAGATCACCAGAGGAAAGAAGTGTTTTACCTGCAACAGCACCAAGAACGGCTTCTATCTCGCCAGCAGTCGCGACGATATCACCTGCTGTCGCTGTAATATCACCAGCAGTCGCGGTAATGTTTTGAGCAGCGATTACATCATTCCCTGATCTAATGTCACCAGCAGCTGGATCAGTAAATATATCTCCAGCAACTGCGCGAATATCACCCAAAGTGGCTACAATGTTATTGGTCGTGGCAACAAGCCCAGCGCCAGTTATAGTGCTACCAGCGGTTATCGTGCCTATCGTAGCAGAAATATTGCCAGTAGTGGACGTTATATTGCCCGCCGCTTGTATGAATCCAGTAGCTATAATATTAGTAAACGATCCTGCACCCCCACCAACGCCTAACCACATTGCAGCATTAGCTACAATAGAAGTTAGAACATACACGTCATTGTTGGGTTGATCTATCCACAGCGTCCCAAATGGCGCTTTATCACTGGCTTTTGGTGCACGTTGAGATATGATCGGCTCTGATCCTACCACAATCAGAGGTTGTGATAGCCCATAGGCTACATTCCTCTGCAAATTATTAACTGCCATTACGTATCTCCTTTTTAATATGGTCTACATATAACTATCACAACACCATATTGACATCATGTTAATAGCAATGTATATTTATACATATGAATACTACTAAAAAGCCTGTAGAAATCAGGCAAAAAAGATTAATTATGGATATACCAGTTCTTATCCATAAGCAGATAAAAGAATGGGCATTGTACCGAAATACAACAATGCGTCAGTATGTGTTAGAGGCGATAATAGAACGATTTAAGAAAGATTTACAGTTTAAATAGTATGAAAAAAGTTAGCTTTCCGCTGATATTATTTATCGTTGCCGTAGTGCACATTGTCCTTTTATATCTATATTTTAAACCCTAAATAGTTCTCGTAAATGGAGGAAACTATGACTAATTCTGAAGCAGTAATCTCTATTCTACTTGCACCACTAGCTATATGGCTAGGACTTGAACTTATAGAGCCAATAGGGCAAGCTCTATTCCTCATTTGTTTAGCAGCAGCTCTCTTTTCAATGCTGTTGATTCCAGTTGTTATATTTCTATTATTTTGTAAAAAACTGTTCTCAAACAAATAGTTCTTTTAATGGAGGAAACTATGTTCTCAAATACGCTACAATTATTTATTAAGCATACCTATGAAACACTAGAGCTATTTTTTTGGATAACTCTAGTCATAATAATCCCCCTCTATTTATGCTTTCTCTTTTTTAAAATAATAAGAGAGCAATATAGAGCCAACCTAGCAGTCACTAGAAATCTAGCAAAGATACTAGAATCTGGGTCAAGGAATATAGATAAACGAACAGACCAGATGGATTAACGCAATAATCTGGATCCTAATTCGCCTAAAGCACCACCTGCCAATGCTCCTCCTGGACCTCCAAAAAATGCTCCAAGTCCACCGCCTATTAATGCTGGAGCAGCTTTGCCGACTGCATTAAGACCGCTTCCTGTGAGAGATTGAATAGCAGTAATTAACTTATGCTGTCCTTTAGGAACTGGTTTAGCTAAATCCTTTTTGAATAAGTCAGCAAGTCTTTTAGATTGTTTTTCAACACGTTCATCAACCTGAAGTTGCAAGTCATAAGGAGGAGCTCCTCTATTCTCTTTTATGATATCTCTAACTGCTTTATTATATTCTAATTCAGCTCTTGAGATATTCTTCAAATTAGCGATGACTCGCTTTCTTCCTTCAGGAGACTGAGAAAGACTAGGAATAGTCTTTAAGAATTGTTCTACTTCAAAGTTTGATACACGACCGCCATAGTATTGTTTAGCATTACGAAGAAAATTCTGAGCTATTTTATTGAACTCTTCTGATCCTTCATTCATCAAATTAGGTATATCTAATCCAACTTTTTTTAAAAGATCTACATATCCTGGCGTATCTAGTTTTCCTTCATTCTGAAGTTCTTCCATACGATCAAGATCATTTATAGCCTGACGTGATGACTTAGCTTTCTCTGTGACTTCTTTAATAAATTCTTTATTGAACTTAAAGGCTTCTTGCTTCTCTTTTTGAGTTTGCTTATGCTCTTCTCTTCGCAACTTAGCTATTTCGGTAGCCTGTTTCTCATTTAGCCGTGGCAAAGCTTGTTCTTGTTGTTGATCAGCTCCAAATTGCTGCTGCGGCTTCTGTTGGAACATTTGCTGAGGAACATTGCCCTGAAGCAGTTGAAGCGATTCCATAGGGCTAATATTTGGCTGTAATGCCTGTTGCTGTTGTTGAGGAGCTTGCTGGCCACCAAGTTGAGCTAATGCTTGAGCATAGGCCTGTTGTCCTGGTTGAGCCAAGAGATCCTTGAAGGCTAATTGTTGTAGTTCTGGTGGCAATGCAGCGAGAGCGTGTGCTTTATCAGGCGATAATCCACTAAGAACTGATTGGAATTGTTTAGCTTGTTGTCTTTGTTGTAACTGCTGGATTTTACTTCCTGCAAGACCAGAAAGTAATGATGAAAGCCCTTCTTCTAATCCTTTACCATATTGCTGTGGAACACCGATTGTTTGTATAGGCATAGTAATTCCTTACAATAATAGAGGTAGAAGTTGAGAAAGCATTCTGAATAGATCCTGACCTTGTCCGCCACCTTGAGCACTCATTGGCTGACCAAGTCCTTGTAGCGCTGGACCAAATAGAGATGATATAAGTCCAGAGCTTCCAGGAGTATGGATATTCTCAAATTGAGGAGTGAGACCAAGCCCTATTTGTTGCAAGCCTTGTTGTTGCTGGCGAGCTTTGAGGTTTTCTTCTAATCCGGCTCCTGCTTGACCTACTCGCTGTGAAAATGCACTGGAACCTTGTGCTCCTAAGCCAGAGAATCGTTCGGCAATAGACGGTACGGTTTGTTGATTAAACTGAGTACGGGCTTGTTGTTCAATGGGCGCAAATGAGCTTGTCTGTTGACCGGTCACATTACCAAGACCTTGTTGCAACAATTGCTGCAATGCTTGAGACACTTCTGGTGTTACCGTTGGAACTTGATTGATTCTATCCTGTTTACCAAATAGAAAGTTTCCTATATCCCAAGGGTTCCCACCAAAGTCATAAGACTTATATTGCTGACCCCCTAGATTTCCCATTGCTTGCATGCCATTTGCCATCACGTACCTTTCAATTTAACAACTCTCCTGTATACACTATACCATATGAAGTAAGGCATAAAAAAGAAAGGTATGCCTCATGGCAGGTAGTTATCCATTTCAGACTAATCCAGGTTCATTCGTTACTACTACGTATATCGTAGATCCAGCCCTTATACATCAACTACAACAGGAAACTCCCCAACTAAGAGATGTTCTTATCCGCATAGCCCAATCATTGAACTATAACTCTCTTTCCATGAATACGCGTGATGCTGGCTATTATGTGCAAGAAGAATTTGTATGTGGCCAGATCTATTATCCAAATCCAATTAATAGTTCGACAACAGGCAATACACCATTATCTCCTGAGTTCAGACAAGTATTTCGTAAAATAATATTCTTTGGGGCGCTTCCTAATGCAGGAACAAAATCAGTTCCACATGGCCTTGTTATAACAACCGGTTTTAGCTTTACTCGTATTTATGCAACTGCTTCAGATCAAATAGCATTCTCTTATCTTCCTATTCCTTATGCTTCCGTAGTTCTCATCAATAACATAGAACTGAATGTTGATGCCGTTAATGTAAACATAACCACCGGTATCGATAGAACAGCTTATACAACTACTTATGTAGTTCTCGAATACATAAAAAGCTAATGTTGCAGCAGCTGTTGCAACATTTTAAAAGCTTGGGTACCGCCTACTAAAAGTTTGCCCTAAGTTTGATAGAGAGATTTACGTCATACGTGGCAGAGATTTACATATTTACAGGGTAAAAATTAATTTATGCGTAGGTTAGCAGTTACGCTTTGTAGAGTTAGCGGTTACGCTTTTACCGTACCTCTGTGCAGTAAAAGTACCAATTTACCGTACCTCTGTGCAGTCAACTTTTGTACCATGAACCCCAGAAAGTGTACCATGAACCCCAGAATCAACTGTCGTCAAATTGTCGGCAATTAAATTAACAAAATAATTGTCGGGTTCTGTCGGGCTGACAATCCGGTTCGAAATAGTCTTATTGGAGTACCCCAATAGGACTATTTCGAACTAATGTGCAAAAAATTAAAAATTGCTATGATAGCGGCATCAAACCAATTTAAAAGGGATTAGATGTTAGATAAAGAAAAATATAGAAAAGAATATAACGATATTATAGAAGATATACTAGATTCTATAATATGTTCTTTACCTACTATAGAACAAATGGGCGCCCAGATTCTTGCACAAAGCGATAGAAGATCCTTGAAGACATTTGGCCTAGATCTACGAGAACAAATAATAGAACAATCAATTACGCTTATTGATAGATGTAAGGATCTACTACATCAATTATCAGAAGAATATACTCCTGCTGAAGGGTGCGTGTTTGCCGAAGAACCAGCTCAAACGACAATGGAAAAAACAAAAAGAGATCTCAGCATTATAAAAGAAAAAATGATTACCCTAGGTCATTATTTGTAAAAAGGATGGTAATGAAGCAATCATTCAAAGACAATATCATGGCTGAGATAGAAATCACGGTTGAACGGCTAGAAAAGCATCTAAAAGCTTGTATGTATCAACATTTCACCGAGCAAGACTCAAAAGAAGTTGATAGTCCGGCTCCGGGACGGCCTTTTAAGGTACATAGAAAGAATACGGGATATAAGAAACCGTCGTGGGATTAGTCTAGTCACGCCAAAGCTTTAGCGACGGCGGATGGCGTCCCTACGGGGAGTTGAACCCACGATTTTCGCCGTGAAAGGGCGATGTCCTAACCATTAGACGACAGAGACTTAATAAAAAACCGCCAAGTTACCTTAGCGGCAAAAAAGGTCGAGCATCTGAAGATTATCATTTCAAACACTTAACATACACACCATACATCAGAAATATTGATTTGTCTTCATGGCATATATAAACATGGCATTGAGTTCGAAATCACTGAAGGCAAATGCTGGTGTCATTATTTGAGTAGGGCTAAATGTAAGTTGAATCTGTACTACCTCACCTTCTGCCTGGAAATAACAGACGTGCCAGAATCTATCCTGCAATTGTTGTAATGGAACCAAGAAATAACCACTCGTCTCAATTACACTCGTGCCTAACATAGCACCTGTTATCTGCCCTTGCTGAACTAGATTGTATTGATCTGCAGATGATACATACACATTAGCGGTAATTTCACCTTCAGACGTACGATCTACATAGAAGACGATCTTTGGTATGTAAACATTGCAGCCTTCTTGATTGTAGAAATTATACTGCTTAGTTCGTATGTCGATATTGCTTACGCGCGCAATGGTTCCACCACCGGTATAGGTGCCAGTAACACCAGGTAAAAGAACAGTGAACGTATCTACTGTTGGCGTAGAATTTATAGGCAATATAAGACCGTTAAGACCAAACATGCCTTGCATATTCTCTATATAAACGTACTCATCAACGTGAAGATTATGTGATATGACGGTAAATGTAACTACGTTGCCAGACACAGTGGTATTTGTTATCTGCAGCGCAGGACTATTTGCTGCAGTGTCAGGTTCAATCAAGAATGTAAATCCTTCCTGATTACCCGCAATGACCTGGCGGAATAAGGCTTGCAGTGTTCCACTATCCCATTGATCTATAAACTCTTCCCACGTTAAGTTAGTAGATTGCCAGGTTATATCATTTGGGTTCTGGAAGTAACCAAAAGCTGTTATAGAATCATTATTTATAGCCCATGTTCCCGTCTTGTAATTGAATACGAGGACACGGTCTGGAAATTTAACATTAGCATCCTGAGAGGGGAAAGCCCAATAGACCATTTCTACTTTATAATCCCTGATTCCATAGACGCGCTGAACGCCCTCATTCTCATTATGAATATCAAACACTTCATCAGGAATCTTATCATCTATACGATCTACGCTTGCACCATTACATGCATGTATACCAACGTTTCCAACCCCTAAAACTATCTGATCGAATGGCACTACTGAGAATGTAGATTCTACCCCAAGCTCTGTATTTATTTTCTGCCACACAAATGGTAACACTTGGTTGCCGATGTACACCAATTCCCATGTGCTACGTTCGAAAAATACGATGAGACGATCACGTAGAAATTCTGCAGAAATAATAGTTTCTTTGGTAGGTGCATCGATATATCCTCCACGACCTGGTGTATCTTCAAGCCATCCATTAGCTGCATCAGTAGGGTCTCCATTCTGAGAGAACCTACATCGCTGTGCAAAGAGACGATTGGTGCCACCAATATCTTCTATGGTATTGAGAAGTACGAGCCTATCTTTAAAGGGCACTATAATACGAGAGGTAATTATCGTATCAGCTGCAGCATTAATGACAGGAACTAACGTGGCCCATGTTGCGCCATTCCAATATTGGATACCATCAGGTGGATTGTAATTAGTGACGAACAATAAATTGTCATAACTATTAGCACCACGGTAGTTCGCTCCCCAAAAGAAGTCTGAATCATCGCCGGTCCATATTCCAGCTCCTAAACGAGACCATCCACTCGCATAGGTATAAGCAAACTGGGTATCAAAAGCATAAAGAATCTCATCATTTATAGTATTACGCTCATACGTAATCAGGCCCATGACAGGTTCAGCTGGATAGAAAAACACAGGAGTTAATGCAGCGGCGCCAGTAATAACAACAGCACCAGTTGTCGTATTAAATGTATGAACGGTTGATGTGCCGGTATCGAGCATTATGCCAGGAACACCAAGAACTACAACAGTAAATATCTCATCACCAATAGAAAAAATCTGTCCAATTTTAAAGATAGCGCCAGGAACAGTGCCAGAAAAATTGCCTGATACATCAGTAGTTCCTAGAAGTATCCGTAGGCGTGATACTAATTGTTCAAACAATGGATTAACAGCAGCGCTACCTTGTAATAAAGTAGATCCAAATCGTTTTCTTATGCGTCCACGAAAATTATATGCATTCTGAAGCATCGCGAATGCATCGTCCGGAATAAGCCATGGCTTGACGTTTGATTCAAGGCCAGAGTTCATAGGAGCTATAAGAAAACGATCATATGCCATGTTACATTCCTATAGCAAAATAATTCATAGAAACATTTCCATTATTTGGCAGACCATTGGCACGCGCAAGCACTGAGAATTTTGTTGTTGAGAAGTTTCCAATCGCTAAAGATGTGTTTAATTGATTTTCACCAATGGGACAAGTAAACGTTTGGTTCCCCACAATACAAAATACTGCAGTAAACACTGGAATTGACCCGCCAGAAGGAAATGTCACTTCACTACTAAATGGACACGGATTAGACGGATTTCTAGGGACGGTGCCAGTGCCCCATTTAATCAATAATCCAGAGGGCAATCTGGTCCATCCATTACTATTTAAAGTTGCTTCTGTTATAGAATATCCCATGTCAGCTGCAAGATTATTGCGCTGAAAATAGAGTTCCGGGACACCACTAACAGCTCCAACCTTTGAATATAATGCTACTTCAGGTGTGGTTAATGTATTGAGAGTTGGCGTTGCAGTAGGAAATTCTATAAAAGGATGTTTTCCCTCTGTAGCAGAACCAAAGGTAGAATGGTTTACATCTATTAACTGTTTTATGGCAATAAAATTATCTAAAAGGTCTTGTTGTGAATCCTTTAGCCTATTAGTCGGCTGCGGAATATTATTCTGATATGCCAAAGTTTTCTCCTTTTCAATTCAAAATCATTCAATTAAAACGGGCTTCCTGCACCCCAACCCCATCCGCCAGTACCACCAAGTCCAGAGTTCTCACTATAGATCGTAGCAGTGCGTTCTTTAGTCATCTGCACTAAGGTTGTACGTAATGCCAAGCGTTCTTGCGTCTTAAATTCTGGCATCAAAAGCTGAACACTATCGGTGTCTGTTCTATCTTCATATATCTTTTTAGCTGCACCATAGGCAATATATTGCCACCATTGATTCAGATTAGGTTGATCGCTACTTTGAAGGAGAACGGACGGTAGTGCATCTACTTCAATTTCTATTTTATACGGCATATCCGGCACGGGTCTCAAGAAAAAAGTATTATCAAAATACATAAGAGCGTTCGGTCTAGCTACTTGTAACGGTACGGTTTGGCTTGTTATATTCTCTCCAGGACCAGGAGGAAAAGCGAACGTAGCCGCATAAGAACCGGTAACATAATTAACCACATTGAATGGGTCTATGACCGTAGGAGGAGTTGCGGGCAAGTTACTAGGATTATAGAGATTCCCGTTGATGGTATTATTTCCTGTTGTAGGATCGACTATAGGTACATCTACAAGAGAAAGCCCTTCGCCATTTGAGTCAATTGATGATAGTAAGACATTGTTTTGTAGAAGGACTGCACCGCCCGCATTCCCATTAGTTCCAGGGATAGTACCACTAAATGCAGCTGTTACACCATTGCCTGTAGCTATAGTCTGAATACTATTGGTTAATGGGTACATACGGTAGAACTCAGTGCGCGACTGACTCCATATAGACTCAGTTCCCGCAATATAGACCGGCATTTGGGTAGCAACATACCTATTTTGAAAGTCATACAATGGATTAGTAGTATTACCACCAAATGAAATCTTGTCCGTAGGATATCTATCCTGTCCTGGATTGGTATAAAAAGAGAATGTCTGCCGCAAACTGAATAGACGCAGATGTTCAGGAAAGTCATAGAGTATAAAAGTATTTATATAATCTAATATCTCATTATCTGATAATTGAGCAGGGCTAGGAGAACGCGTTAGTCTGCGAACCTTAGTCCTGATATCTGCTAATGTAGCTGGCATACTAAGCTCCTTTTTTAACTAGCCTAATCTGTTCCTAGTCGCATTTCTAAGCGTCTCTGCTACCTCACCTACGGGAACCACTTGAGCACAGGTATCAATGAACGGGGGAGGACTCATAGGTATAGCAAATGGCTCAAAGGTAGTCGTATCAATCGTTACAGAAAAAGTGACATCTGTTAATACAGTTACGATGCCTATGAGCCCATTAGCTTGCTGCATACCAACTGCGGGAGGCAGATCTAGACGAACACTAAGGCCATCAAGGTATTGATGCGCAAAAGTAGTAGTAACTACCGCAGGATTTGAATTAGTAATAGCAGCAATAAGCCGCATAGCAGGTTGAAATAAAGGATTAGGATTCGCATAACAACTAGCCACTTGTTTACCTCCTATAAGTTCACCTATACTAAAATTGCTTTCGTAAGTGACTCCCTTATGGAAAGCTAAATGGTGTGAGGCCAGTGTAATGCTGGCCTTCTTTAATTAATACGTAACTTGAATGATTGAATCACCAACCGGAGTCAGATCATCAGTATCCACAAACTCAAGGCTTTGGAACCCAAATCGCCTTACTTTCTTACTTATTTGCATTGGATGGCCTGAACCATAGCCTTGTTGGATCTTAGTTTCACCAGCAATATAGCCATAGATTGGATACCAACCATTTTTATTGAGATGCTTTGCTACACCCAGTGGTATGGTATAAATCTCACCATCCCATAGTTCATAACGCTCTGTTTGATCCTCTTTGTAGAGCCTAAGAACAAATGACATGGATCCGCCAGGTACTTCATAAAAGCGGAAGATTCCTTTAACGAGCTCGCGGTCTTTATCCCGAAGCATCTTCATTTTCTTCTTTTGTGTTTCTCTGTCGAGAGAGTGCCTATCAATAGGACGAGGAGAATCTATTTGGCCAGGATTTGTTGCAACTTTGGACATGCTTTTCCTTTTAGGTAAGAGCCCATGGGCCCACGTGGGCCCATGAATATGGTTTTCGATTATAGACCGCCGTATGTAGATTTACCTGCGACCCAGTACAATGTATCTCGTGCATCTATTGCATCTGCAGTAGAGAAATGTACGGTTCCAGCAGGACCACTAATAGGCGTTGTTAATGCATTACCGTTTCCACCAGCACCTAAAATCATGCCTAGGAATGCGGTATTGATCGTTGCATCATCAAGCAGATTCTGCCAAGGAGCAGTCGCCGCTTCACCAATCGGAACTATCATTGCAGGACTAAATGGTACTGCAGCGTTAGCTGGGAATGCGAATGTTGTGAATGCTGAACTATCAATATTCAGCGTGATTGTGTTACCTGTTGCTGCGGTAGTATCGATAGCAACAATAGTTCCTTGCAATCCATTGATCTCTACCATGCCATAGGCATCAGGAACAACCACACGAACTTCTTGTCCAACGGTATAACCATGAGTCACTGTAAGGGTAACCACTGCTTGAAGAGCCTGTGATATCTTAGAAATGAAACGATGGCGAGGATAGAAGATAGGGTCAAAGTTAATCTTTCTCCAAGATCCTGTTGTACCAGCCAATCCAAGCTGAGACATGTAATCAAGAGAAAATGTGCCACTTGTAAGTGTGTTATTACCTACGGTGAAATCAATACCACCTAGTTCTTGTGCATTAACTATGTTGATAAGACGAACAACGTCTCCTGGCAGTAAGCCATTAGACCCTGAATTAGTCACTACCGGTATTGAAGCAGTTGAAATTGCTGTTATGGTCGTATTTAAAGCACCAATTGCATTAGCGATTGGATCGTAAATAGTGAATCCACCAGTAACCATGGTGTCTTCTGCTAATGTAGCAGCACCATTAGCTTTATAACGTACGATACCAGTTCCTGCAGCCATACCTCTTTGCCAGTAGAACTCTACACCAGCAAATGAGTTAGCCGTTCCCTGGAAATAAACACTATTCAAGCCATTAGCGCCAGCTTTGGTGTAGTTATACACTTTCACCCAATCAGCACCAGAAGGTATTTGAATAATATTTAACATTGCTGCTTGGTTTGATGCACTTCCCGGATTGGGGTTGGCGCCAGAAAACTGAGCAACAAATGTACCTTGTCCAATTATTGTACCATCCATGAATATCTCCTTTATGCTAGCGTTGCACGCAAGTTAATGACCCAAAGATCGTTTGTTATGCGTGGAACTTCAGCAAATTTGTAGCCTACAGAAGCATTCAACGCCAATGGTCCATCGTATATAGGTGGTCTATAAATAAACGCAGCACTATACCCATCTTGTTCAATACAAGCGTATGCTTCCATACCCACACAGAAGATGTTGTATACGTTAGCACCAAGGTTTGATGCATTAGGCGATACAGAACCAATAGATGAGATAAGGAATCGAAGGTTACCAATTGCACCCCATTCAGAGCGTAATGCTTCCATAGGAGCTGGATATTGGTTCTTTTGAATGAATCCTGAAACCGCATCCAAGTCACCAGTCAATTGAGTAGAGCAAAGAGCAAAGTATGCATCACGAACTGGTGCAGTACCGAACTTATCTTCACCTTCAATGTTATCCAGGATTGTATATGCATTGTTGTTCAAGAGTGCACGTACTACTTCATCAACGTCTGAACGTGTGATTTCAGTAGGGGTGTCACCATTTACGCCGCCAGTACAGTTAATAAATGAAGCAGTTGATGCAAGCATATCACGCGTTAACTGATCTTCAGTTTGACGAAGCGATACACCCAAACGAGCAGCGCACTCATTCAATACTGGATCTTGGTTTTGCAATGTTACTTGTTCATTTATTTGCACGTAGGTGCCATAGAATGAAATAGTAGCATCGATGTTAACAGCGGTTAGCAATTGCCCTGGAGGAGTAACACCGGAATTTCCCAGTGGTACCATCGCCGTTGCTAAAGGATTATATCTACGCATACGCAGAGTTGTACCACCATTACGCGGCATTTCCTTACGCATTGCAGGAATCTTGTGAATCATGTTAGGTACCGGTACGGACAAGAGCTTATAACTAAAGCTCTGCTGTACCGGTGCTGGTAACACACTAGTAGTTGTTATAGCCATGTTGGCTCCTTGAAAAGTGGAACAAGTATGTTCGGCTTTCAAGCTGACGAGGCTTAATACGTCGTGGGTTGACGAGTCCCGTACGTCTGGGGTGACGATGCCCGTACGTCGATAGGATATGAAGGCGCGACCCTTCGTACGCATAATCACCCTACTACATGACTATTAAAAAAATCAAATAGCCTGATCCGATCACACTATTGGAAATAATATATATTTTTTTAAGCGCGTACTGTACATCATATATAGATGTGATATAGTATACATAGCAGTGTTTCAAATATCCATAACAAACCAAGGGGATCTCGTATGAGACCACGTTTTTCGCGTCAATTTTTGGCGCTCTCTCTTCTTATCTCTTTACCATTAGGAGCAATGAATCCTAAGGCAAACACCAAACTCTCTCAACACATTACTACCTCTTATTCCAGAGTTCTTCTAAAGAAGATGCTTGAGAATAAAGAGAAAGGTCTTCCTGCATTAGCTATGACTCCTGCAGCGGCGGTAGATGTTGCAAAAGATGTTGCTAAAGAGCCTTCTACAATTAACGTTGTTTTATCATTGGCAGCAGGTGCCACTGCAGGAGCTGGCTTTGTTATACTGGCGCCTCCTGTTGTATTGGGAGTTGGACTAGGAACGTTAACTAGTTGGCTGTTATGGGATACGTATAAAGGAAGGTCTGCTGATAACTCAGAATTCCGCGACAACAGTCCTACTATCGTAGATACAACTGCAGCGTTCACTACTGGTTTCCAAGCTGGCCCTTCCATTGAACGGAATCCAGATGGTTCAATTACTGATCCTGAAACTCAATTTATAGTTCGGCCCGGCACGGCACGGTATGCAGAACTAATGGCTAAAAAAGAACCGGTATATGCAGTAGTTCAGCCAGCAGCCAATGTTCAAATGCGCAAAGGTAATGGGAATGATAAGAAGCCTAATAAGGCAGACATAGCTAAAGCAGCGGCTAAAGCGGTTGGTGGTACAGGCGGTCCTAAAAAGCCTGAAGATGATAAAAAAGTGCGTAAAGTAAATCCTCATGATTTCAAACAGCGCATTAAAAAAGAAATGAAAGACGATTATTATACTACCAAAGAAGGTGGCATGCGCTTGAAAGATAATGGGACACCCATAAAAGATGCGAATGGCGTTGAAATATACGAAACGAGGCCTGATTATAGTCATAGAGATCTAGAATGCCTTGATAAAAAAGGAAATCATCTTGGTTCTTTAGATCCTGTTGATAGAGTAATCTACAAACCAGGAATTGGTCATAGGGACTTCAAAAGAGGTATTGTAGGTATAGCAGCAGCAGAATGGATACTTGAAGGCAACGCAGAAGCTGCTCAGCCAGATGAACCAAATAAGGTCCCACAAGAACACAGAGAATCAATGCTCAAAGAAGCGGTAAGATCTATTTTTGATCCTCAATTTGCAGAATATTTAATAGGACAAAAGCCATTTGAACCTTCTGTAGCAGTAGCTGCTATAGAAAGGGGAAAAGAGTTTAAGAAACTTTTAGATGCTGTGGAAGTTGCAAAAGCGACCCCAGCTACGCCAACCACTGTAACAACACCAACTCCTGCTGCTGCTGGATGGCAAGATACAGGATATATAAGCGATAACGACAATAGTCCGGTTACCTATCAAATGCCAGTTCATATAAACACAGGAGTGTATATGCCCGCAGCTAGTCCGAATGCAAATGATGCACTAGGAACTGTGTGTACTCCGCCACCTGTAGCGCCAGTGATTCCTCCTATGCCAGTTAATGGCATGCCAGCTGCTGCACCATCAGGCTATACACCTTCTGCAAGATCATGGTCAAATGATACAAGTGATTCATCGAGTACATACTCTAATGACTATGGATCAACTGGTGGCTGGAGTGGTAGTAGTTCAGGAGCAAGCCATTCAGGAACTCCTGCATGGTCAATGGGAGTTTCATTTGGCAAAGGAGAATAGTGAGGAAAATGCGCGTTACATTGAAATGTAGGTGCGATAAGCATTTAGATCGTATTACACCGTGTTGTGAGTTCTTTAAGCAAATGCTTAATGATTGCCGAGTGAGACTTGTCTACTTAGAAAGACGAGACATGTACTGTATTAGATTCATCGCTTCTTCTGGTAAACAAGGAATATTGTATTGTCCATGGTGTGGTACAAAGTTCCCTGATCCATTACCGGATGATGACGACTAGAATGCAAAACCCCTATACAGGGTGAAGCGGCCTGTATAGGGGAAAAGGAAGAGGAAGAAGATTAATTTTTCATACGAGCTTGGTACATTTCTTTACGCAGTTGCTCTCTTAGCTCATCGGTAAGTCCATTAGCAAACGCATTAGCGCGCGCGAGTGGGCTTTCCCCTTGTTGAGGAGAGACGCTGGTAAGAGGACGAGGCTTCGTGGCGTTATTAACCGCCTGTTCTTTCTCATTTTTGAAGGTATCTTCGCGATATATACCCATCTTTTTGATGATCTTATAGACGCTTGAGCCTTTTGCTTCTGTATCTGGCGTTGCATGGAGCGCAGCGGCTATGTCAGGGTATAAATCACGCAGAGAAGCTATAGTTTCACTGTTTACTACCTCATCAAAGTCAGGATATTGAGCTTTTAGTCTCAATTCAGTGAATGTTCGCTCTATTTTATCTTCTAATCTCTTAAGATCTTTACCTTCAGCAATATCATCCGGTGCTAATTCACGTTGCTTTGATGCTTCAAACTCCTGAACACGACGATACATATCATCACGTTCACGCTCTAGACGTTTTTTATCTTCTCTAAGGCGAGTAATATTACGATCTGAGTCATCAGCTTTCTTCTGAGCTGCTGCTTGTTGTTGCTCTTCAGAAAGGTGGGACGGTTCGGCCGGGACGGCAATTTCTTGTTCCATAGGGGATTCTAATTGATTCAACTCTTCCATTATGCTCCTTTTTCTAGCATAGGTGTTAGCAGTAGCTCGCCATTCAATCGTTTCGCTTTCTTCATCAAGGTGTCATCGAAGAACTCGAGCACGAATTGGAGAAGCGCTCTTTCCTTCTCATCTACCATTAATGCATTATCTCTTAGGTAAAAGCAAATATCTTTTGCAGGGATAGTCCAAAGGAACTCTAACTTATCATCTTCTGGTATATAGCGATAGACAACTTGGTCATAATCAGGAGTTGGACAGGTAGCACGATGGAAGAAGTAGTTACGCAGAACATTCTCCATCAGCCGCTCTTTCTTGAAGATTACAACAATGTAAAAGCATCCTTTATACACATTTTTACCTTGCTCCACCTTATCGATAAGGTTTGCCGTATAGTCCGATAGCTGCTCTTGCATCTGTTCAACAACGGTGTGATCATTTTTATCACCTTTCAAAAGAAGGTCTCGGGATACTTTACCCACAGTTTCTTGGGACATCCATTCTCCAGATAGTATTAATTGTGATTACTTGCACATGTATCTTACATATGGTAGTATATATATACACGCGCTAGTCGTGTGTGGTTAGGGCCATGCATAGGGACGGGTAAACTACCCTATGCATGGTTTGGTAAATAGGGAGGGTATCTATTTACGTCTCTTTTTATTTTTAGCACCGGTAGCTTTGCGAGATTCTGACAAAGCAATCGCAATCGCTTGCTTAGGATTAGTTACTTCGGGTCCATGTTTTGACCCGCTATGCAACTTGCCTTCTTTAAATTCATGCATAACTTTCTCAGTCTTAGCCTTAAACTTAGAAGATTTAGCAGCTTTCTTTTTATGTTTATGCTTAGGATCTTTCTTCTTTTTATGTTCTACTTTCTTCATGTGCTCTTTTTCTTCATACATCTCTTCTTTGCACTTTTTCATATCACTTTTTAGATGCTTAATGACCTGTTTTTTGCCAGCCATTACTTCTCCTTTGATTGTTTATGTCTTTTTTCAGCACGCATTTTCAATTGTGGGTATTTTTCATAGACCGCAGCACGAATGCCTGATGGATTAGGGGCATAGTGAGCCCGAGCAAGTGCATTTCTCGCGCGTGCTAGGCTGTTAATTGGAAAGCTGAATTTAGATGCGCCACCCTTGGCTCCCGCAAAGGATTTAGGTGATACATCTTTGTATTTGCCTGCGCTTGATGAACCTTTTTTAGATCGCATCTTTTCTTCTGAACCGTGGGCTACTTTAACTCCCTTAGCCACAGTTATCTTTTTTTTAGCCATTACTTTTCCTTCGTTTATTAGCAGGCGTTGCGAGTACAGGAAATAATGCTCCTGATCTTATCGTTGCACATATCAATGCACGTTTGCGCGCTTTATCTTTTTCATATAAATAGTCTTGATAAGATTTCTGCGTGATCAATTTTATATACATCTTAGCTAGAGCAAGCGGTGTATAATGGGCATCTTTAAAATCATCATACGTGGTTGAGTAAAGACGCTCATCAATATCAGTCACTAAAGGGTCTTTGAATGCAAGTTTACTTGTTTTATAGAGTATGTAAGGGGTTAGGTTATCATATGATGGTTTATTATTATTCTTTAGTATTTCAAGTCGGTCTTTTATCATTTCTATAACCCCTGCATCATTATCAGTAGGAAATATAAAGTGATGCATTGCATGAGCCATTACCTCATCATCGAGTACGACATGAGATATATCCTTTTTAAAATCCAGATGTAGATCATGTAATGATTGCAATGAATTAACTTTGATAATGTCTTGAGGGGCCATTGAGCAAACAGGTGAAAAAAAGAGAAGGCATAGTAGTAAAAACATATACTTCCTTTCCTTTTAAAAGAGGGGGATTGCTCCCCCTCTTTTCTATCTCACGCGCCACGTATCCTGATTCTGCAAACGCTTACGTAACTTTTTACTGTCTCTTCCTGCAAATGAGTCAGGAGTGCCTAGTAGTTTGTAAGCAATTTTTTTTGGCTTGCCTTGCGGGCGAAGCATAGCAGGCATATCAGTACTTCTCAGGGAATTCGCCTTTCTTCTGGCGTTTTCCATCTTGATTGATTTGATAATCCACACCACGGATATCATCATTAAGACCTTCTTCCATAGAGTAGTTAACTTTAGGATACATCTTCATGATGACTTGCTGAGGCATGTTAGCGATTGCATTGTGATCCTCGTGCAACATACCGTAGTCCATATGTTCTTGAACAGTACGGCCACGATAACCAGCATAAAACTCATCGCCAAGACGATGCATTGCTACATCATAAGGACCATTAGCTTCATGCATTTGTTTGAGTGGATCACGAGAATAGTTACGTCTTCCTTCCATTCCCGCTCTTTCATGTCTGCGATCACGCGCAGATTGATGATAGCGTTTCTTTTTAGCCATATGGCTCTCCTGGTAGAAATTGCCCCATAAGAGCAAGGGTTTATAAGCCTCTAACTACCTCTTGCGTTTCAGCCTGCTCTTCTTGCACACGATCCTGCGCCTTCAATAGCTGGCTTAGCGTAATCAGTTTCTCTATTTGTCCGAGATCTATGTCTTCCATTTCCTTTATAGCTCGTACCATGTTGAGAGTCGCTTGGTCCCTGTCTTTCTGTGCTTCCGCCTTGCGCTCTATCGCTAACGCCTCATTCTCTTGTACACGGCTGATACGTTCGATGCCAAGCCCTTTATCAGCCATCGCACGTGATTGAGCAAGCTCGACACGCGCCATCTGTTCTTGCATAGCAGCCTGCATCTGTTGCTCTTGCTGTTGTTTTTGCTCTTTCTGTTGAGCTTCCATAGCATCAATAAGTTCCTTTTTGTCCTGCAACGTAGCGGCATTGATAAGCGTTGAATCGGGAATAGGAATGCCCATCTCTCTCAATTGAAGAAGCTGAGCGAATTGCATCTGCTTCTGGGTTGTTGTGTTCATTCCTTCTTCAATTGCCGCATCATAAGTGCCGAACGATTTATTATAGAACTGAGGACTCGGTTCGGCTCCTTCAAGAATCCGTTTTACTTTGCCAGGAGTGAAATTGTTCTGAATGATATCGATCATCAAGCTGCCAAGTAATTTCTGTGACTGATCAAGCTGATCAAAGAGCCTTTGTAATGTAGTGAGACCTGCGCCCTGTCTAAGCATTGAGAGGATCCCAGCCTTATCATCAATAGCTGATCCTAGAAGCTCTTCATTAACACCCGATATCTCTTGTATCTCTTTGCCTAATATCTCAGATAATTGGATCATTGATGGTGGTATCTGTGGCGCAATGATCTGCTCCACATCAGACATCTGTGCTTCTTCTTTGAGTGCAAGCCCGCGCCCTTGACCACTCAGGAATACATCTTTAGGATCGACCAATGCATTTTCTTTGTACTTAAATCCAGAGTTGATCTGGCTTTCTAGTATATCGAGTTCAATAGCCTTACGACGATTATACAGATACTGCGCATCACGCAGCCCACGTACAACACCTTGTACCCGCCAAGGAAAATATGGCAGTTCCGGCGTATAATAGCCCAGAACAGGAACGAATGGATACTTATCAATACCGATTGGGTTAGGACCGTCGTACATGACTTTGCCTTGTATAACAATAGCCATGCGTACAGTTGGTACTTCCTGTTCGACAATAGCAACCTGCGGATACACGCGCAGGAATTCTTTGAGTCGGTCTTCATCTTTCCCCTTCCATTCTTGAGTTTCTCCCGTTTGGGAATCTACAAGTATCTTCTGGGTACGATAGTCACGATAATAGAACTCGTCATAGGACAGTAAGTTGCGGGGACCATAATTATAATTTTGTGGCATGAACTGGAACTTGCCGTCTCGCCCTTCATTGAATTGGCCAGCAAGCCCTGCTATCTCTTCCTTTTTGTCAGGGAGTAGAGAAATACACTCACGCTTAGTCAGATAGGATCGTTTCCATAGGGCATTGCAATCGGAGAGATCAGCCTTTTTGAAGAATGGATCAATAAGAAAGCTATTGTATGAACAGTTATCAACTCTAATATTCCCTGAAACAGGATCGGATCGGTAATCAACCCATACCTGCATGAGGTTCATACCGGTAACAAGCGCACCATGGAATGATTCAGATATTGTTTCCAGAACTCCTTCCTGGCGATTAACCCACATGAGAATCTTAGAGAACTGAT
>Ga0193727_1000041_pt1 | contig 35978 bp, 59 predicted proteins | sample H2c2metaG_FD_143051 | JGI IMG/M metagenome (GOLD analysis project Ga0193727, IMG submission 143051) | Soil microbial communities from a riparian zone of the East river system, Colorado, United States - H2c2 | ecosystem: Environmental > Terrestrial > Soil > Riparian zone | place: USA: East River...
CTCCATTAGTAACAGAGGTACAGTTAATTGGAGGACTACCCCCTTCCATCATTGAGCGGGCTAATTGGTCTTCTGTTTCACGAAGAGACTGGCCCAAAGTGCTTACAGCACTGTTGAGGACAGGATCTTCGTTTATGAGCATGCAATTTGTTACTCTACAATTACATGTAGGGCTTAATCATTTCTGTTAAGCTCTGCAATTTCATTTATATTTGCAGATCCGACTATCGCTTCACTATTACTAGTGTCCACTCGCCTTAGTCTGTCAGGCTGATTTGGATATGAAAGAATTTCATCGAATGTATGAATAATAGATTCAGATAAAATTGAATCATCATAACCAAAAAAGCATTCTGAAAATGTCATTTTAGTTATAACTTTTCCATTTTCTTTCTTTATTTCCATATCTTGCCCCTTGTTTGCCCATCGGCGGTCCAAGTCAATCAGAGCGGATTTATAGCAGGCCATTTTCACAAAACCTGCTCTTGCAGAATTAGGTAAGTACCATCAATTTACTTACGCTGCAAGAAGATTGGCATGGCATTCAAACCAATCAATTCTAGCATCAATATCAAGCGCAGTAAGCTGCTGAGCAGCTGGGTTTACAATACCATTACCAAGAGGCACTGGTGCTGTTAGTAGGTTTTTATATCTACGTCTACGTAGAATATCGCCTGCTTGTTGATCCATAGTAATGGGATACACGCTGTTACTTTTTGACCTAGTAAACTAGGCGGAGGGTCTTGTTATTCCCCTCTCATACGCTCTCACGTATGTTCAGACTATATCATCACCTTTCGGCGTTTGGCGTGTAGTCGTTGAGCGTTCTAGAATTTTGAATGCCTCGAATTTCTTCACAAAGGATTAACTCTCTTTCGCTGTATCTTATTCCATGAAAACCAGTCATTTGATTATCTCTTATTTTACAAAATTCCATAATCTTCTCTGCTTTCAATCTTTTCTCACATCTTAGCTCTTCAACTATCCATGAGATGAATGAGATACATCTTTTCATTCCAATTATATGAAGTTGCCAACTTTCTTTGTGAGTCGGTTGACGTTTACCTCTATAATATGATCTGAACTCTATTTTATTCTCTTTGAGAATCCTTTCTAATTCTTTCATAAGCATTGGATCAGTGTTGCTAATACAACAAGAAGGTATATATCGGTAAATTTCTTCACCTTTAACAATTCTCTTACCTTTAACTAAGGTAAAAGATCCTTCACCTTCCATGATTCCCGCGAACCATGCTTTATCCTTTTCTAATCTTCGCTGCTGATTGTCCATATATCCCCTGAATTTTCACAATGTAATTGGCGGTCAATTACAGTGTACCAGAAGGCTTTAGGAGTTTCCAGCAAATAGCCAAATTTTACATGGGCAATCCCTATTCTTTACCCATCGTTGTATGAATCAAATCAGGCATAGGACGAGCGAGCAATTTCATCGAAAGCTGTTGTTGTACAGCTGGCGGTAAAATTGAGGTTGTAGTAGGTCCACTCATGATTGTCTCCATTTGTAGAGACGAAGAAATCGATGTAAAGCGGCTTTACTTACGAGATGCAGTAACAGTTTCTTTCCAGAGCGCATTTCTTTGCTCTTTAGTCATCTTTGAATTAGACATAGCGGCGGCAGTTGATACAGCTTCAGAGCGAACTCCTAAGCTTCCTAACTTTGGCTTTCCTTCCTTTTCATCAACTCTTAACTGTTCCTGAGAGATAGGTTTAGCTTTTTGTGTGGCAGTGATCTTGTCTGCCTGATAACGAGCATCTTTCTTAATAAGATTATAAACTTTTCTCAAAGGATTTGCGGCTTTCTCGACAGCTTCTCGATTGTCTTCGTCACTTTTAATATATTTTTCAATATTTTCAGCTGTGACGATCTCTTTAAAATCAGCGAATTCTTGAGCAGTCTCTAAAATAAGAAGTTTTTGATTAGCCTCCGCAATAGCTTTATCTTTAGCAGATAATTGCTTATTGAATTGGTTGAAAGCTTTTACAAGTTTCTTTCCGTCTGGGAATTCTTCTTGTTCGAGCTGACGATAATCGTATTCTTCTTCAGGAGGTTGTGATGATTGCAGTTGCATTTGCTGTTGCATTTGCATTTGTTTTTCATACATTTCCCTCTCTTTTTGAGCCTGCCAAAGCTGTCTTTCGAGATCTTCTTTAGCTTTTCTAAGTTCTGCAAAACTTTCTTGCGGAGACTTAGTTTCATGGGTATCGACAGCCTGAGTGACGATTTCAGGTACTTGCGTCTGTTCTGTTAAACTCATGCATTTCCTTTGAGAGTGGCGAGATCTCTTGTTGCGCCGATATGGGAGATATATTATCTTCCAAAGAAGACAAATAAAATAAAGATATATATTTATGCAATATAAAATTTTAGGGATACAATGACTGAATTATTCGATATATCGAACACACATAAAGATTTAAAAGAAGATGAAGTTAAATTCTTTGGAGAATGGGTATATTGGGATGATCAAGAAGACCTTGAAGATGCCTATAAATATTTAGCTCTATGGAAGAAATTTCATTTAAAAAGATTACCTGAAATGCAGCAGGAAGGTCATGATCAAATAGTTTTAAGACCTGCTATGTATGAAGAATCTTTGGGCGGTATGCTTCCGAATTTAGGGAGAGCTACATTAGGAATTAAAATAGCTATGAAGGTAAAAAATGACTGAAGACTACACAATAGAGCAGCTAGAGAAGACTTTTAAGCAATCTTCCCATTAACTAGATAATCATCCAATTTATCAAGCTTATCCTCAGTATACTTCTTAAGCATCTTTACATAATTTATATCAAATTCATGAGGATGTTTAAGAATATATTGAACGATTTCATTCTTAGGAATACACCATTCAAATTTAATCTCATTCATATTAGTTACTGACCATAGATAATGATCTTCTTCTTGATATGGTGATGGACGTGTAACTCTGCAATGTGGCTTTCTAATGCGTAATACGTTAGGTGTATTATAAACCTTAGCTGCATGCTCTTCTTTAGTGATAAAGATATGTATGTAATATTTAGGTATAGTAAACCCTTTTTCTTCACATACATCATATTGCTCTTGAACAGCTTCTTCTAAAATACCTTTAAGCTTTTCCATCAAGTATGGTTGAATATCACCAACTTCCATTGACATATCGGTCATGGAGGCGGCATCAAGCATTAATTGGTTATAGTTTTTAGAAGTTACATCCAGCATTAAGAATTCCTCATTTTGGCACCGCCCATATACAGAGATCTATTACTATGAGAAGATCCTTGTGTAGGTTTTTGAACATAACCGACTGGCTTATGCAGATTCGGAAGCTTCTTTATCTTTGGGGGTATCATTGTCATTTTCTTTTTCCAAATTATTCAATATATTTTCTATCCAAGGTCGGTTTAAAACACTATAAATTTTATTACCTATTAATAGTTCCCCATCATTTAACCAAGTCATTATTTACACCCTTTCTTCATCATCTTCGGCATCTCTTTCTTCATCATCTTGCCGAATAATGCTTTATCTTGCTTTTCGTCTTTATGTGCTGCTGTCTTTACTTTTGCTTTAGGTTTTTTATTATCTTTCATTACTTTTCTCCTGAATTCTGTTTCTGTTTTTTAGATTGTGGACTAAATGATTTAGACATCTGTAAAGGTGGTTTACCAGTATTTTGATATCTTTCTTGTTTAGTACTAAGTTCTCTATTATTTGGTACCGATGGCTTTTTAGGCATATCGATGATCTTAATTCCAGCCATGATTTTTCCTTTTAAAATACTGAGATGATAGACTTGCACTATCTTATGGCAGGACTTCTTTTGTTATCTCCTGCGCTCCCTACTGTCTAGGAGGCTCGTTTCTTTGCCATATCCCAATAAAATTTATTTATTATTCATCTTTTCGCGTGTATAATGATTAGCTCCAATTGCTCTATCATCTTTACCATCGATCATCTTCCTTACTTTCTCATAAGAATTAGATGCTCCTGCTGGTGGCTTAGGATCAACATTATCTCTAATTGGTGAATAATGTGCGCCTGAGCTATCTTTACCCATTCCACCACTTGATGTATTTTTATGCGAATTACCCATTTTAAACCCCTACTTGTACTTGTTGTTTTAACTGATTATCATCTTGCCTTTTTTGTATATTTTCTATCAAAGAAAATACTTTAACAAAGTCTTCTACTCGCATAGATTCGACTTCTTTTGCAGCCTTAACTTTATCAAGCACAGCTAGAGACTTCATATGTTCGCTTTCATTTTGTTTGGTAACGATTTCGTATTGCTCTAAGCGTCCACGCATTTCTCTTTCAGCCGCGAGGCTTCTATCACTCTGCGCTTTAGATTGCAACGATTCATTGACAATCTGTTGGTTTTGCATCTGGAGTTGTGCCATTTGCTGTTCTTGTTTCTGTTGAGCTTCTTGTTGCTTCTGTATTGATTCCATAAGCTTGTCCTTATCCTGGATGTCAAGATCAACCAATACTTGATCTGGAGGGATTGGGAATCCATCTTTCCAAAGGAAATAACGTTCTCTAAATGCAAGCTGCCTTGTGGTATCTGTAAGAGGTGCTCTTCCCACAACTGAATCATATTTTTGAAAGGATTTGTCTCTGAATTCATTTGTAGGTTCTTCTCCATCTAGAAAGCGTCTAATTTTACCTAAAGTATAATTCTTCTGAATAAGTGCCCAATGAAGACGTCCAGCATTAGATTGAGATAAATCCAAGTTGTCGAATAATTCTTGAAGGGTTGTAAGAGCTGCCCCTTGGCGTAATTGTTCCGTAATACCCACATCACTATCTTCTGCTTGTCCCAACAGCTCTGGAGTAACACCGGCAAGTGATTGAACATTCTCTTTAAGTCTTTCTGTAACATCAAAATTCGCTGGATTAATATTTGCGCCTGGTTTATCTACAAGCCTTTGTAATTGACCTTTTTTGAAGAATCTTACTTTACCAGGGCCTACTTTGAAAGCGTCTTGATCATCAATGAGCGCATCTTCTTCGACATCAACTCCAGAGAATTGTGCAGCCAGTAAGTCCATTTCCAATTGCTTGCGGTAATTAAAAAGATATTGGCTATCTCGAATATTTCTGATAATGCCTTGATAACGAAACGAATAATTATTATTAGCAAGATCGTGATAACCAACAAAAGGAGTAAAAGGATAATAATCGACACCCAAAGGGTTAGGACCATCATAAAAACAGGTATTATTAACAATGATTGCAAGATGAACCGTAGGCACTTTCTCTTTGACGACCACAACATTAGGAAACTTAAGTTTAAGGTTATTTAAATCTTCTTTATCAAAATCTACTTCTGTTGATTCGTAAGTTTCAGGGTCAACAATAAATGTGCCCATTCGCTCAGTAAGATACCAATACTCGTCATAAGCAAGAAACCCTTTACGTCTAATATTGTATTGTTGAGGCATAAAAGTAAATTTAGTATCAAAATATGCTTGATCATTGAGCATATCAATATCATTTTCACGGCCTGGTAAAAGCTGTTTTACTTGTTTTTTGTGAAGATATTTACGCGTACGTATAAACTGACAATCACTAAGATCTTGTTCTCTCCAAAATGCATCCATCATAACCATATCAGCAGAAAAACACTCAGTCTTGAGATCACCACAAATAGGATCACGACGATAATCAATCCATGAGTGCATCAAAGATAAACCTGTTATAGTAGACTCTTTAAAGCAATTACTAATTGTATTATATGTGTTGTCTATGCCATAAGCACCTTGAATGACTTTTGTTCCTTGGGATGCTGTCTTAGAGCTTGAGCCTTGAGTTGGTAATAATTTAGTACCTTTTCTATGTTGTCTTTGACGACCCACAATCATATTGGTAACAGGCATAGCATTATTAAATATAAATTTTTGATGTTCGTAATTTAGTCCAGAATATAAATTAAGATAACGTTGATCGCCTAGGTATACTTTACGATCTATCAATTGTTCCCAGAAGAATAATTGCCAAGCAGAAAGGTTTTGCTGGTATCTAGAATCTGCTTCAGCTACTATACTGCGCTTGCCCTCCTGCGAATATGCATTATATACATTAGGAACAACTTGAGACCTTTCGAGAGCACCTGAAGTCATGAAAACACCTCATATAAATTTTACTTTATATCATAGCTATGTCAGTAATTAAAGAAAAATCAATGAAAGAAATGATTTCAGAATTTATGAAATTATTTCCAAAGATAACAAAAGAAGAAAGTGACTACATCGAAGAAGTACTTAAGTGGAGTGATGAAAGAAAAGCAGCGTTTTTTTTTGCTAAAAAAATCTTCGAGGAAAAGGATTAAAGAAAAATGGATGAAACTAAATTAAATCCACATCCTTGGGAGGATTTTTTAAATGCTAGAGCAAGATGTATCCTTTGGTTAAGTAAAGAAATGGAATATGAAGACAAGTATATTTGTTTCCAATTATCGATGGATGAAACACAAGTAAGATTAATTAGACAATATGCAGAGAAAGAAAATGGATGAAGAGAAAGAAATAGAAAATTACTTATATGAATTTACCGAAGAAGAGCTAAAAGCTTACCGAAAAGAATCAATGAATCGAACTTGTTTAGCATTTACTGGGATAACATGGGATGAGCAGATGTTTTTAAATAAGATGGCTATGAAAAGAATAGAGAAAATGGAAAGTAACGTCTGATAATTAAGGATCAGCATCAATAATATTCTTAGATGAAGAAAAAAGAAAAGAATGGGAAAGTTTAGAACCATCTATGCGTAAAGAAGTTTATTCTTTACTTCATTCATGCACTGATAAAATGCAAACCAAAACTATGATTGAAATGTTATGCAATGTAATTATTGATATGAATAAAAGGATTCAAGATTTAGAGAGGAAAGATGGATCAAGAGAAATTAATTTTAGCTGATTTCCTTCTATTCTCTTCTTTAGTGAGGTACTGAAGGTTTGAAAGACAATGCTTTCCACCTTTAGCAATTGGAATGATATGATCTACTTCATATCCTTGAGGACAATTCTTATAAAATCTTCCGATCAACTTCTTTTCTTGCCAAGATAGATCAGCACATGCAGATTTAAATTTACCCCTTCTTGATGCATTACGTTTGCTACATGCATAAGCTCCTTTTTCTTGAATATAATATTTCTTAACACATTTTTGATGTAATTCAGGGTTGTCTCGATTCCATTTATTGTTTTTAAAAATACATTCTTTCTGATATTGTATAACATATTCCTGAAAATCTTTTTTCTTTGTCCGCTTAATTAAGTCTAGAATATCGTTAGTGTTATCCATATTTACGTCTGATAATATATATTATGTTAAAAAATAATAGTCCTTGACATATCTACGTAACGCGTCAGGCCATGAAATTTGAATTTACATTCTTTCGCAATAAAATTAAGTGTTGAATTATTTGTCATTTTTATAAGGAATTTCCTTAATTTTATATTCCTTTCCATTCCAAGGGAATATTAAATCAACTTTTTCTCTAATAGTGAGAGGAGGAGTGTAAATAAATTTATTTTTATCTATTTCGTGGCGCCACGAAGATGATTTATTTTTACTCATTTTCAATCTTTCTAAATAATTCACTCAAACAATCAAATGTAATGGTAAATTTCTCTATCTTTTCAAATCTTTTTCTCAATATTCTATTGGCTTTTGAATATGGATTACCACATGACCTACACCCATGCATAGAATAAGGCCGGCAATATAACCCAATCTCACCAATTAATGCATTAGGTCTATAATAAAACACAGGCCAACAGGAATTTTTCTCATAAAACTCTTTATCTTGTTCATCTTCAATTTTTTCATATATTTCTTCATAAAAATGATTAGGACAAAGAAAATTATTTTCTTGTAAAAAATTAATAACGTGATTTTCTATATATTCCATTATCTTCCAAAAGATCTAGAAATTTGTCCAATTTGATTCATTGGTATAGGTTTAGGGCCATATCCAGCTGCTGATTTAAGTTGGTTGAGCTTGTCTTTATTAAGACTTCCTAATCCTCTTCCGAATTGGATTCTAGCGTTTGCTACGTAACGAAATGCGTCAGACATGTGCGAAGCCCAGGAATGCAATGGAGTCTCAGAATAAGCATTTGTTTTTTCATTGAAACGCTTCTGGTAATTCTCAAGACATTTAATTAAATATTTGCACTTTGTCTCGTCTATGTAACAGATATTTAATAATGATCTAACAGCTTCTATACCTATCTGAATATCTTTCTCTCTTTCAAGAATAGTTGTTTTAAGACCCAATTCATAGGCTACATCCTGTAATGTTCTTCCTGTTTGAATAGAACCGTTACCAGCATCGTGAGGCATATAGTGATTACCATAAACATAAGGTTTAGATTGAAGCCATTTAACATAATGCGCCATGCCTTCTCCTTGATTTTCATAGCAATCTATTATCCGAAGCTCGCCCCCTATTTCCTGCCATAGCACCAAGCTGGTGCTATCTCCAAAACCAATATCAAATGCAGAATGAACTGGGCTTCTAGGCTCATATTTTACATTACAAATTCTACCCTCCACCCTAGCTTTCTCAATGGCTCGACCATAGTACGACCCTTCTACCCCTTTATCAAACGAAACATAAAATTCTTGTTCGATAAGTTCATCGCTCATTCCTTCTTTGCGTTCTATCTCAATATCTTCCTTAGTTAAAAATCCAGTATCATCAATAGAACATTTGCTTACATACCAATCTGAAAGGTTTTTTACATTATTATATAAATCATAAAAATGATTTTTGCCTCTTGGAGTGCTAATAAATATTGCCACTCCACCATTAGCCCTCAAAATAGGTCTGATATAATCCCATGCTTGAGGGTTTTGCATAGCATATTCAGAAAAAACCACAATCTTTGGGTTTGTTCCCATGATACTGTCAATGTTATCGCTACCCACCATTTGAAACATAGAACCATTAATTAGCTTAATTTTCATTTCCTGCTGGTGCTTTGATTCAATAATCTCTTTCGGGATATATTCTAAAAATGGCCTGCCATCGCTATCTTTGGAATCCCAAATAGCTTTCTTGGCTTGACTGTAAGTAGGGAAGATATAATAACAAATAGATGGAGTCGTCATTAATTTCTTAATAACCCAGTTAAAAGTAGTGAGATCTTTTCCAGACCTCCGATGCCAAACAAGAAGAGCCCTCCTTATACCACTGTCCATAGCTTTAAGGAAATTTATCTGGTAATCTCTAGGATTAAAGTTATGAGGTAGCGTTATTTCGTTCACACTTTTCCTTTCTTAAGTTACCTATCACACAGTTCTTTCTGCTATTCTCTGATATAGTAATCCAGTGACAATTTATAGGCTCATAATTTTTATTATTATCAATTCTATCTATTGATAATCCTTTTACCCATCCATTTTCGATAGACCAATCATAAAATATCTGTAAAGAACCTTTCCATTCATTGCAAACGCAAATACCTCTTCCACCATAATTTTTATAAAATTTATTATTTTCGTTATAACATCTATGCAACATGGATTTCCATATTGATCTGAGGGGATGTTTTGTCAAGCCATGAGTTTTCAATCCAATGTTATTTTCTTTCATTCTTTTGGAATTGATTTCCAAATTTAGACATCCACAACTTGATATTTTTTTGCCTCTCAAATGCCTGGCATCAACAATATTTTCTTTCCCACAGATGCATTTACAACGCCAATGAGTACATCTAAGCTTTTTAAATATTCTTTCAATTACAGTTAAACGGCCAAAAACCCATTCAGTCATATCAATGAATCTAGCTGCTGCATTTTTTCTATTTCTTTCAATAATTTTATCACTAGAAACCATTTTATACCTAGTTTTAGACCAAGTATACCACAGCTATATTGAACAATCAAGATTTGTGTTTTGAATAATCTGTAAGTTGAATTGTGATGTTTTGTTTTTCTTTTTCTGTTTCTTTATTTAAAGCAGATTGTATCTTTGCCATTTCTAACTTTTCTTCTTTTAAGAAGTAGTCATAAACAGTTGCGTTTAGATCGTAGGCCTTAACGTGAAGGTGTTCTTGATTAAGCCATTCTTCTCTTCTAAAGCCTAAAAAAGTCTTAGCAGACTCATACGCTTGCCGAAATTCTGAATCTTGAAGCGCCCATTGAGAAAGTTTTGAAGGAGGAATAATTGGTTCATAATAGGCACAGAACTTGTTTAGATTAATACTATCTTCTTTTCTAGCCCATTCTATGAGATCTAAACCAATTTTTTCTCTATCATGAACCCTTGGTCTTCCTACGGGTCTAATCTCGGCTTTTTTAGCCATTCTAACCAGCCACTTTTGCGATTATGTTTGTTTCGTTAACAATTGTATATGTTTCGCCTTCATATTTAATCTCTGAGGTAGAGAAGGAGGCAATAAGAATAACATCGCCAATGTTAACTTTCTTAACATCATCCCCTATAGCTATTACTTGGAAGGTTTGTGGTGCTTCATCTTTAGTGATGATAAGAGAAGCTTTTTTTTCGGCAATGATAGACTTAATGATGATACGTTTGTCTAATGGTTGTAGCATGTGATCCTTTTACATAAATATTAGTTAAATATTATATATATATAAAATGTTATTTTCAATCAAGAGGAGGATTTGGAAGAGGCATCCAGTGGGTTACTTTTCCTCTTTGCGCCCATGATATTTCTGTTTCCCATCCATCATCAGTATAAAACTTACTTCCATCAGATTCAATATAATAGCTAACATTATCTCTTTCAAAATCACCGACAGTAATATGAAAATCCTCTGAATGATAAACTAAAACATTTTGATCGTTTTCAGGCAGTCTATCAGAGCATTTGATCCATTCTGACTTCATTTATACCTCACAATTTTTCTACAATTTTCACAAATCCAACATGAGAATTTTTCTATAATATTTTTATTGCAGCATTTTGATTTCATTTATCCTCCCCAAATATTTCATCGTATTCAGGTGTTTTTAAGACAATTTCCCATCCCCATTCCTTAATAAGCTTAAGCTGACGCCTAGTTAGAGAAGGTCTTCCAACAATTTCAGTTAAAAACTTAGCGTCATTATTTAAAGGATAAAAGCGTTCCATTCCATAAGCGACTTTTCTAACAATTTCTATTTTCATAAACACCTATAATTCTTTATTAAGGACTATATACCACTTGTAATTAAATTCTCAACACAATAATATTTTACTTTTTTTGAGGAAACATGCTAATACAATTAGAATTATTTGATGACAGATCGGAAGTAGATGTTTTGCAGGATCAAGTTAACGAATTGCGAAAGTCTCAAGACAAGGTACGTAAGAGTTTGTTTGCACGTCATGGTGAATTGGCAAAACATTATTTAGAATTAAATGAGCGTTTTGAGATATTAGAGAAAATTATTTGCAAAGGGAAATATGATTTTAAATAATGGATCTTAGCTCACTGGTAGAGCATTTGCGTTAGGTTATTACTAGTTTCATGGCGTAAAGGTAGAGGGTTCGATTCCCTCAGATCCAAACATATTAAATATTATTAGAGACTTTGCCTATGCTCTGCCCTTGTTGCTTCAAATATGAACTCAAGCTTTTCAATGGTAAATATGTAAAAAGATGCCGATTTTGTACGCAAAAGTTACAAAATGAAAAAGCTAATGAGAAACGCTTGAAGCAAAAGCAAGAGTTAGATAGGCAGAGATTAGTTATCAAGAATTGCGAACGATGTGGCAAAGAATACCAGACTTTAATCCAAAACCAGAAGTTTTGTTTCGATCCATGTACAACAAACAAAAGATCTATTGCCGAGAGCAATGGACTTTGGGATAAGCCAAAGAAGCCGGCTAAGAAACAATATTACCATTTTTAGAAATCAATAATAATTTTCACACCATAAACTTTTGATTTTACTTGATCGTAGTTGATGGTAATAAGTTCATTATCGTCCGCTCTTCCCGCTCTATGCTCCCCTGTTATTTCCGCACAAACTTGATCGCAAATAAATTTTTGAGATATTGGTAAATTATCATGCTTATCTAAGAATTTCGGAGCGTAGCGGATGAAGGTAACACTGCAAGGAAGTGTGATAAGTTGCTTGATGGTGATCATTTCAAAAAAGACAAGTTTCTTTTGGAGCTTGTGACGCTTATGCTTCTTTTGCCAAGGCTCAAAACAATTTGCTTCTGAGACGGTGCGAATAGGAAGCGTCATTACAACGCTCCTATCCGTGATTTTAGTTCCGAATTCCAAAAACTCACACATCTTCGTTTTAACAGCCTTATAGTTTATAAACGTATTCTGATTACTTTTTAACCAGTTACGTTTACCATCGGTCTGTAATTGCGAAATTTCGGCATTCGGGATCATGTATCGATCCTCAAAACGGTAATTGCTCGTCCGCGGCGACCTCTTTTGGCTGAGCCATCCCATGAGGGTAATGAATTTGCCCTTGAGGCTGTTGCGTTTGATGTGTTTGATTAGCCGAAGGTGTTTCCCATAGACGGTTATCAAGAAAGTTTTTTATTTGTTTTTCTCGGTTTCTGCTATCCCATGTGAATTTATCATCATATTTTTTTGATCCATATTTAGTAATTCCTAGAGTGGCAACGTCCCAAAAAGACTGACCATCTTTCCCAGACTTTCTAAAATATGGCATATAAAAAAACTCAGTAGTTTTCTCATCTTGGATAGTGAATTTAAATGTAACAATTTCTTTAATATATTGATCTTCACCGCAGATTTCATGGTTTTCAAATTCGAATTTTATCATTTTACATTCCTAAGTTATTTAAAGTTAAAATTTAATATTGTTTTTGTTCTTAGTCAAGTTTATTGTATTTTATCCTTTAAGTTATTTATTATCAATGGTTTCTTATGTTTTTAGACCAAATAAAATTATGATTTGTTAATTTTAAATCAAATAAAATTTCATTAGGATCTTTTAAAAATCCAAAAAAAGCGGAAAGAGTGTTTTTTAAAGCTTGGGTTTGATTTTCATCACATGAAGCACAGTAAAATTCAAATTCCACATTTAAAAAAGAAAACTTGTCTTTAAAGTAAAATATTAATTCATGATCGCTGCAATAGATGTATTCAATATTTTCAATGTTTATTGAATATGTTTCGTTTTTTATAAACTTCATGTTTTAGACTCCTTATATTGTTTTTCTAGCATTATTAATTGATCTACAAATGATTGTGGGTTGATATTTAAGAATATTTCCTTTCGTATCCCTCGTATGATGCAAGTGACATATTTCTTTTCAATTAACCAATCCATTTCAGGGTATCGATCTTTAAAACCGTCCATAAATTCAACGTTTTCCCGAGAAAAATCAGAATCAACAGGAGTATCATTCTTAAGAAAGCTGTTCATGAGAGCACCAACACTTTTGGTGCCATCTTTCTTTGGTTTTGCTTTTACAGCTGCTTTGTGAACGTCTTTTAAACGTTTAAATGAATAGTTTTTAGCCCAAAAGCAGAGTGTAGATTCAGCACTGTCAATCTTTTGAGAAGTTAACCATTGGTAAATTATCAATTGTTCATCTTTGAGTTTAAATCTATGCGAAGCATCAACACCGTCGTTTCCATTTTTTGAAAAAGGCAACGTCTGGACATTGTCTTCTAAAACACTGTCTTTAGTGTAAGATCTTGTAAGATCTTGTTGACCGTCCCAGACTTTTTGTTTAAAACTATTTCTTTGCGTCCCAGACATATGATTATCTTCATTATCAATTGTTGTTTCAGTACTATCTTCAGGTTGTTTTTCATCATTTTCTGAGCGTCCCACTTGCGAAGTGGTTGAGCGTCCCACCAGCGTCCCACTTTTTTGTTTTAGCGTTTCATCTGTTTGTTTTATAAGTTTGTAAGTATCTGGGTGTGTGATAGATATAAGTGTTTTTGAGCGTCCCACAACCCCTAAAATTTCCACCTTTAAAAACCCTTTTTCAACAAAATCTTTTACAAATCTTTCACAAGCAGATCTACTTAATTGATCCTCTAAAACTTTGACTGTTTCATTAAAATCTTCAGTTAATTTTGAATAAGTCCAAACATATTGACCATATGTTAAATTTATTCCTTGGTATGAATGAAGTTCAACTGCAACACATCTAGAAACTAAAAATAGAAATAAAGCCCGCCTTTTTAGAGATAGTGCAAGCCATAAAGGATCTTCTTCTAAAGAAATAGGAATAGCGCGATAAGGGATTTTAGACATAGCACCTCGCAAAAATATTGAAATTAATTGCGCTGACTGCTACTATGGAATTAATCACAAGTCCATGATAGCTTTCAGCTTTAAATCGCTGCCTTGACTCCCCAGTCGAGGCAGCACCGCAGTTTATAACATACGTTTCCCATTCAAAGCCATCATTTTTCACACCAGCAAAACTTATTAATTTCCTCGTCAAAACAGCATTTTGAGAAGTTTGGAAGTATCTCAAGTTTGTCATTTTCGATCTCAGTTGAAACAAGATATCCCTTTGATTCAAGGAAGATAAGAGGCTGGCTAATTGCTGCATCAGGCGCATATTTTTCATCGTAGGTTAATTGTTTGCAGTATCTATGGTAAGCGCAAGCTAAGTTGATCAAAGCTATGCAAGGGTAGCCATATTGAGCGATCGTTAGCGAGCATGTATCGCATAGCAATGAGGGGTTAGTAGTCTTTTTCATTGCTACCGTAAATGTAGACTAAGAAGCTGTCAGCTGGAGCATTTTCAACGCATAAGAAGCCGAACATATCCAAAGTGGTAATAGCATTTCGGAAGACAGTAGGAGTAACCTGTAACTTTTTACGGACATTTTCTTTTTTGATTGAAAAGAAACCGTTTTCGTTTTGCTCTTTCCAGAGATAAAGATAGATTAAAGCCTCTTTAGGAGCAGCTTTAATGACTTTTATAAATAAATTATAAGGAGGGAAATTTTGATAATCGTTCATTTTTCTCAATATTTAATTGCTTTTTATTGAGAAAAAAGATAGATTCAGCGCGAAAATATTCTATTTTTTCAATAAGTGTAAAATTTGTTGTTAAATAATATGTTTTTTCTGGCCTTTTTCTGGCCTTAATACATAATTTCTATTTCTGGGGGCAGGTGATTGGCGTCGTTTGCCCCAGTTTCATAATATTTTCAAAATATTTTAGCAAGATAGATTTCATAAAATTTCTTATTTAATATAAATCTCCATAATGTCATGTTGCTGTTGATGAGGTGAAACATGAAAAAAGTATGGCAAGAGATAATTGAGGGTATGCAACGGGATCCTGAATTTCGTGTTTTGATCTTTACTGTTTCGATGTTAGTTGTCTTTTTGATCTATACTACTTTCTTTGTTTTCTTTAATATCTAACCAGTCGTAAACCGTTACCAAACCTTTTGTTTTCTTTTCTATTTCGACAGCTGTTTTAAGGTGAGGGATTCGTCCTTTTTTTAAGATTTGGTGTAATGTTGTTGTACTACATCCTATCTTTTTAGCAAAAACATGATGTTTTATACCTCTGAAATCCAAATACTCACATAGTTTATTCATGCTCTACCTATTTTTATTTTATTTCTTTTCCTTGCTTTTTATTTCCGAATACGGAATAATATGTAGCATAAGAGAAATTCCTCTTTAAACGCAAGGAAATAGAAATGAACGCCATGTCATAAGTTATAAGATTACTAGAAGAAGCAACAAAGATACTTGATCAACAAGCAAATGATCCCAAAAATTATAATTCAATTTATGTCAATGATTTTGAGTTAAAGAGTTGGGAAATATTCACAATAAAAAATGATTTGAAATACATTTCAACAAGATATGGGGTAGTATAATGGATTATGAACATGAAAATTTAGATATTTGTTCTCAAGATTATGAATCAGAATATCAAGCAGATGATCTTAATGAATGCCCATATTGTACCAATGGGTGCAGTGATTGTTTACTATAAGAAATAACCAAACGAGGAATATCATGGACTTAGAATTTTTTACATTGATGACAACTTTATTAGACGAAAGACAGTGTTAGAGTCACTGCCTTTCAGGAGGATGCCATGAAAAAACGACGACGAAATTTTAAACAAGAACCTTAACAACGCCAATATTGAAAAAATAGAAATATATATCAAGGAAAATTATGACAATTACAGAAAATTTACCACAAATGCAAAATAATAGTTTAATTCCTTCTCAAGAAGAGTTTCAAATGCTTCAAGTTATTGCGAGAAATGCACAAGATAGCGGACTTTATTCTAGCGTAGGCAATCAACAAGCTAAAATATTCATGGTACTACTTGCAGCTCGTGAACTTGGTGTATCCCCTATGTTAGCCCTTAACGGAGGGATTTGGAATATCCAAGGAAAGATTGAAATATCAGCCAGATTAATGAATGGTCTTATCCGACGTGCAGGACATAGTATTAAGATTGTTGTTTCTAATGATACTCATTGTACCTTATTAGGGACTCGTAAAGATGGTGATAGTTTTGAGACATCCTTTACCATGGATGATGCAATAAAAGCTGGCTTGGCAGGAGGAAATGTTTGGAAGAAGTATCCCGCAGACATGCTTTATAACCGCTGTATGTCAAGGCTTGCTCGTCGTCTATTTTCAGATGTAATCGGAAATAGTTATGTTGAGGGAGAACTGAGAGAAGCTAAAGACATTGAAAAACTAGAAGCATCTGATTTTGAAGAGATCAAACACAATCCAGAAACTTTAAAGACTTTTACTCTTAATATACATAATTCACAAAAAGATGATACAAATGTGAATCAAGATCTAATTTCATTTGATCAATTAACTGAAATTATGAAAGGTATGGCAAAAATGCCTGAAGATGTTAAAGAAAACTATAAGAAATATATGAAAACTACCTGGAATGTTACGGAATATGAATATCTTCCAGCATCAGCATTTGATCCGACTATGAAAGCCATTGAACGCGTATTAAAGACAAGGGAAAGCAATGAAAAAAATTGATGTGGCAACAAGAATTTATAATCTATCGTTAGAAATAAAGCATTTAGTAGAAAAATACAATATTTATAAACCATCTGTAATAGAAGATTTTCAATATATGATTGAATGTGAATTTGAAGAAACTGAATATGAGGTCGACTAATGCCAATAGTTAACGGATTCGAGCAAGGAAGTGAAGAATGGAAAAATTGGCGTATGGGCAAGATTACTGCTACAGATATGCCAATTATATTAGGTAGCAATCCTTTTAAAAAAATTCATGAGCTATGGGAGGAAAAGCTATCACTCAGATCACCTCCAGAATTGAACTCTTCTATGACGCGTGGACAAGAATTAGAGCCTGAAGCTAGGCAACTAGCCTGCTTTAAAATTGGCATAGAATTTAAACCTTGTATTTATGAGCATGATGCACATTCATGGATGGCTGCGTCTCTTGATGGTATGACAGAATTAGGAAGCTCTATCCTTGAGATAAAATGCCCTAAGGAACGCACTCATGTTGAAGCTATCGACGGCATTATACCTCCTTACTATCTAGACCAAATGCAGCATCAATTATGTTGTACAGGTGCTGATATTTGCTATTATTTCAGTTACCGTCCTGAATATGAAAAACAACCCTACGTGATTTTAGAAATATTTCCTAACGAAGAAAAGTTTGAAGAAATTATTCGAAAAGGAAAAGATTTTTATTTAAAGATGTGTACAATGAGTCCACCTGAAGAATGGAAATTTAAGGAAAGATTATGAAAATTAAATTAATAAATCTATTAGCAATGTTGCTCCTCACTAGCTGCACGGTAAGTATCAACCAAATCCATACTCAAGGTCACGCAATGGACACTCTTGATGAGACTCAGTCGGCTCAACCAACAGTGACACCAACGATAAATATTCCTGTATCTGCTGTTTAGGAATTCCTTCGTTTTTAAGAGCAGGCTCAAGATTCTTTCTCAAGATTTTACGAGCCTTCTTTTTACCGAAATTATCAGCTAAGATCATAGCAAACTCTCGCAATGAAATGCTACCATTGGAAAAAGCTTTTTGAATTTCATTAAAGTTAAACTTTTTCATAATTAACCTTGCATTTCATCCATTTTAAATTGAATATTACCTTGTTTTTTATCCATTTTTTTTATTGTTTAATAAAACACCTTTTTCTATTTCCCAGAAATTATCACATTCATTTTCTTTATATGGAGGATTTGTAAAATAACTTTGCATCATTCCTGGAATAGCTTTATATCGATAGCATTTTTCTTTTTTGGGGCATTCTAGGCCGTGGCACATAGTAATATCAGGCATAAATTAACTCTCTTATAAAATAAAAAACCCATATCGTTTTATCAATATAGATCAATCTAAACAATGAATGTAAAGCTGTTTTACATGCCAACTTTTCTGCCTATTGTTGGATTGTTTTGTATTCTTATCTCAGGATTCGACCAAGTCCAACATTCTCCTGTATCATCTTGAAATACCACCCACATGATATGATGCTCAATTCCTTCGTCTATCAAGAAATGAGCGAAACCTTTACCTTTCGGAGTAATTACAGGGATTACGGGCGAAAGCTAGAGAATCATTAATCCTTCGGTGCTGTGGACTTATGAGCTTCCAATACTTCGATCACTGAATCAATTGCAGCGTCTCTTGCGCTCTCATCTTGGATATCTTTAGCAAAGTGTACCATAAGGTTTTGAACCCATCCCATGACTGACATAAAAGACCCCATGCCTGATAGACTGCTTAGTAATTTATCTAACATGTTATTTTCCTTTTTTCTTTGAAATACCAGCTTCACTCAGAGAAATAGCTAAAGCTTGAGATCTGCTTTTAACTAATGGTCCTTTCTTTGAACCGCTGTGAAGTTTATTTTTTTCAAATTCTCTCATAACTTTGCTAATTTTTTTCTGTTTTTTGTCTTTCATAATCCTCTAAATATTTTATTGTATTTTTCAATATTTCAGTAGAATCCTTGGACATTCCTAAAATTGTATTGCATCTCGAACAAATCCATCCTCGAAATTCATTAGTGAGGTGATCATGATCCCAAACAATACCTTTTATAGTAGGTAATTTTCCGCATATTTCACATTTTTCAGGTCTTGGTCTAGTCGCAGAATTTTCTCTTTTTTCTTTAAGTTTTATTTTTGCTAAATCCCTACAATATTTTCTTCTATAATCTGTTTTTCCATATTGTCTAGCTCTTTCTAAAACTTTTTCTCTATTATAATAATAATATACTTTATTTTTTTTGTTATAACATTCCTTACAACCAGGTCGTATACCTTCTTTATTCTGCGATTGCTTTGGAAACATTTCTATTGAAAATTCTTTTTTGCAATCAATACATATTTTCTTACCATCTTTTATAGGATATAGCGGAGTCCAGGGCATAAAACTTCCTCTTTTTAAGAAGTATTATGCCTGAAACTTTAATTTTCATGCATGACTTTTTTAACTTTATTCTGTTGTTTTTTTGTTTCTTTTGCCATCATCAAACCTTTTCAGGGATTTTTATGAAATTCAAATCTAATCTCGTTGGAATTACTTTAATCTTATTAATACCAATTCTTATTTTTTGGTATTTTATTTTAAATTTTTTTATTACCCTACTCTTGTAGCGCTTATTCTACCATATCCTTTTGGTGGTCCTGATGTATATGCAACTGCTGCGATTAGATAAACTGTTGTTGTTGCTGTAATTACCAACCTCCAAGGTGGTATTACCACAAAACCATCATACGTTCCCACTACACCATTCAATCCAAATATTGAGTTGTCACCTTCAGTTCCTAATGTTGCGCTTGTTGTATTTACAGAGCCTTGAGTTGAAACAATTGTAGCTCCATTGTTATTAATGGAAATTAAACCAGAAACATCCCAAATACCAGCCGTTAAACTTATTGAAGTCAAATTTGTTGGAGTTGTTGACCCAGACATATTTACAGCTGATCCTATCGCAGTAACAGATTTTATTTGTTCTCCAATAAAACCAGCGGAAGGAGCTTGTGTTAATCCCCCCTGCATTAATCCGCCTGTTTGACTAGTAGTATTAATCTTACTTGATGTCCCTTGGAAGATAATACCTACATAAATAAGCGTTCCAGCCCCTGTGATAGCATTCGTGTTATTAGAAGTAACCACAGCGCTATATATAGAAAGCGTTGTGCTTATAGAGATAGCTGACGCTGTACCAGAACCAAAATTACAATAGTTAGCGTTAGAAGCTGTTGAACCGCCATGAATGATGCAAGTAGCGTTTATCGTTCCACACATAATGGTAAAGTGGCTAAGAGCTAAAACACCTGTTGACGAACTTGTAATAGGATTCCCAATAATAGAATAAAAACCAAAAAAACTACCTGCTGAAACTGTGTTAGCCGTAGTTGAGTTCCCTGTATTAGAAAAATTACATTGATTGATAACTAACGATCCTGTTGAACTCATGCTAAATAAAGCGATACCAGTTGTGCCTAGGTTACCTTTGCAATTATAAATATTAATTGCAGATGAAGTATTAGCGGCTGAAAAAGTAATTCCATTATTATTTGAACAATTTAAATAGCAAGTGTTTAAATTTATAATAGATGCTGCAGATCCACTCACAGTCAATAATGCAGCTGAATTTGTTTGAAGGCGAACATTAGAAATTGTGACAGTTCCGGCAGCTGTTAATGTTGAATTTCCTATAATCGTAACATTTGGAGTATCTCCAGAAGTTGTAAGTGCGGTTATATTTACACCCACTTTTAGAGTTAAATCCTCAGTATAAGATCCATCAGTTATAAATACTGTATCACCAGATGATGCAGCTGTAATAGCTGCCTGAATTGTCGTATGTGTTCCTAAGTTTGCAGTAGCATTAACAACCCATTTTACTGTACCTGGCATATTAAGAGTAATTGTTGAACCAGATCCTGTTGTCCAAGGAGAAAACCCTGTTAAAGCACTATTTGTGCCTAATATATTTAAATTCCCACTTGATGGTGTAGCTGTTCCAGAATTTTCTGTTGTAGTAATAGCGACAGTTCCTGTAGCAGAAACAAATCCGTTTGCATCAACAGAAAATTGAGCAGAATTAAAATTTGATAATCCAACTTTAGTAGAATCTGCAGAAGCTAGAGCTTGACTGCGTTGAGCATTTATAGTTAATGTACTTGCTGATCCAGCTGTTTTAAGTGGAGAAGTTCCTGCTACAACTGTTCCACCAATGATATTCCAATTACCAGACGTAGGACTTAACGCACCGCCTGTATCTCCGGTAATTGTTTTACCTACTGTTGTTCCTCCTGTTACAGTCAAACTAATAGAATTTGATCCTGGTGTGATAGTAATAGAATTATCAGAACTTGTTATAGATGCTGCTGCAGGCGCTCCAGCAGTTGATCCAATAATAAATTGTCCATCAGTAGCTAAAGCTGTTAATTGAGGCACTCCTGTAGTTGTTGTCGTAAGAACTGCTCTATTTGCTGTAGCTAATCCAGAAACAACATTTATTGAACTACTATATAAAATTTGACTTACTGTTGTAGTAGAAGGGTATGTAGCTGTTGAAAATACAGGATCAGCAGAAGATCCAGCACTTTGCAAAACTTGACCTGCTGTTGATGTAGGCCCAACTTTAGTAATTGTAGTAGTTCCAGCTCCAACAAGAAGAGCATGATTAGTTAAGCCTGTCAATTGCGTAGTTAAAGTACTCCCACTGCCTGAAGTTGTAATACTACCAGAACCTAAAAGATTCCAATTACCAGCTATAGGACTTAAAGCTCCTCCAGAATCTCCAGTAATTGTTTTACCTACTGATGTACCACCAGCTACTTGTAGACTTAAAGTATTTGCACCTATCGTAAATGTAATGGAACTATCAGAACTGGTTAAAGTAGCAAAAGCGGGATCAGCTGTACTCGCTCCTATTAATACTTGTCCGTTAGTTCCAACTGATAATTTTGTTATAGTTGCAGTTCCAGCACCAACTAATACAGAGTGATCTGTAAGTCCAGTTAGTTGAACGGTTTCAGTATTTGCAGTTCCAGAAACAGTAATACTCCCTGTCCCTAAAATATTAAAATTACCAGCCAATGGACTTTGAGCTCCTCCTGTATTACCTGTAATAGTTTCAATAACTGTACTTCCAGCAGTAACTGAAATTGTAGGATTTCCAGAAACACCATTTCCATTGGTTATTGTTACACCTGTTCCAGCTGTCAGAGTTCTTCCATTAAAAGCAGAAACTCCATCAAATGTGACAAAACCTGCTGTCTGTATATTCAAGGCATTTGCTGGAGTTGGCATGAATTTTCCTTTTTATAAATAGATTCGCATTAATTAACCAACATCTCAATTAACTGTCCAAGTTCCTTCAACTGATAAACTATGCCATTCAGAGTCGGAAATTCTGTAAACTAACGTTATGGTTGAACCTTCTGAATTGCTTGTAACGTTTCCAGCAACTACAGATTGAGTGTTAGATAATTGAATTGTCTGTCCAGCATTAGCCTGAACAGTAACCACACTTGCACTGTCAACATAAATTATTATTGTTGCACCATTTGCAAGACCTACGGATGATGGAAGGTTTGCTGTTATAGTTCCAGTACAGAAATATCCATTTTGTGGAAGAGCATTAAATGTTACCGCCTCATCAGTCCAAACAAAACCGTCATTGATTACAGTAATTACAATTTCATTGGAGGCTCCTATTGATGTTGTAGACCCTACTCCATGTACTTGTATTACATTAGCTGTAGGCACAGCACTGTTTCCATCGTCTAGTAAAAAACTCGTTGGAATATTGGGTGGAATTGGTCCCCCAGAAGTCAATGTTTTAGTAATTTGGCTCAATTTTTACCTATTCTTTCATGTATGTATAAGCAATTGAAAAACTTCCATTAGCTGCACCATTTCCATAAAAACTTGTGCCTTTTGGAAATGTAAATAAATCATCATCTAAAATTAATGCTTCAGCGCCTGCAAATGTTTTCCATTGTGTTTTAGTTGTACCACCATCAAATGAAATAGAAAGCACTACCGCAGTAGTGCTTTGATTATCTAGAATAAGTTTTACAGGTGCATGTAAAAGAGTACCAATCAAAACAGAACTTCCTGTCATAGCTGTAATAAGTTCAGGCGCTGGTAAACTGACTTGATTATTCCAATAATTTGACATAATTATTCCGTTTTAACTTCAGGTTGTGTTTCTTGTGGAGATTCTGAATTTTGAATCGCTTTAGCTTGTTCCTTTCTTCCTAATATAAATGCATTTATCTGACTATTTGCATCTAAAAGATCATCTAGAGGGGAATCTGGCAAACAAGAAAATTCATAATCTCTACCTTTTACTTCTACATGTAAAATTGATTTAATTTTTAGCATAGTTCCAATCCTTTTAAAATTTAGGTTAATGATAATATTTTTTACCACTAACCTAAATTATTTACTAGATTTCTCTAGGCTTAATTCATCACCCAGCCGATTACTTGTATGTTTGCTGTTGTTGTTGTTGCGCCTACTCCATTTGTAAAGGTCAAAGCTACAGTACCAGCACCAGGAACCACGCTCTTTAATGATACAGCAGAGCCTGTTGTTGCTCCTGACCATGAAAGCATGATATCTGTATTTGCACCTGTTATAATGGTATTTGTAATTGTTAAAGTTTGATCGGCATTTGCTGCGATGCTAACACCACTAAATTCAACTTTAAAGTGTCTATTAGAAGCTGTTCGTGGACTTGCCCCCGCTGCTGTATCTGTTGGTGTGACAAGAATACCTCCAGCAAGAGAAGCAATATCAGGAATTGCAACACCACTTGATGTTACACTTAAACCTCTTCCTGTTCCTGCTGAAGTATTAATTGTTAAACCTACAGCTGTACCAGATGCTAAAGTATTCACTTGTGGAGCATTAACAACTAAAGAAGAAGTTACTTGACCAATAGTGATTACATGAGCTGCAATACCTGTACCAAGATTTATAGCACCGGCTCTAGTAGCACCAGATGCCAAAATATTAACTGTTTGAGTACCAGCTGTGCCAGCTCCATTCATAATATTTAAAGTATTATTAGCTCCAGGAGTTGCACCATTAAGAATATTAACAACATTTGCAACTGTATTTGAAGCTGCATTATTAATAGCTACTGTTTGTCCAGCTGTTGAAAGACCAATAGAAATTAATCCTGTTCCTAACACTGTACCTAATGTATAAGTTGAAGTTACTGCACCATTAACAAGGAAATTATTTGTTCCTACTGATAAAGTCATTCCTGTTGTTGATGTGATGTTACCGATAGCGATTGTAGTAGCTGCTAGACCTGTAGCTAAAGATAAACTTTGAGTCGTTCCTGTTGAATTTCCTGTTAATACATTCACTGCATAAGTTCCAGCAGTCCCAATACCTGTCATTAAATTAAATGTTTGAGAAGCTCCAGGAGTTGCACCAGCTAAAACGTTAACAACATTAGTTCCAGCAATAGTTGCTGCACTAGAAATATTTACAATCTGTCCAGCAGTCGAAGCTCCTAATGTAATAGCTCCAGTTTGTGTAGCCGAACCAATAGCCATTGTTGCGCCAGCTGTTGCTGTCGATAATGTGAAATTACCTGCTGAACCAACAATAATACCAATAGCACCTGCTGAAGCTCCACCAATTGTAGTAGCTGCACCACCTGAATTATTAATTAATGTTGTCCCAACTACTGTAAGACCAGCAACTGTAAGAGTACCACTTGCTATAGTTGCTCCACCATTAAAGGTAGCTAAACCTGTGAATGTAGAAGTTGAGGAAACAGCAAGAGTTGTCAAAGAAGATAGACCAGAAACACCTAATGTGCCTGTTATAACTGTATTTCCACTATTGACAACACCAAGAGTAGATGTCCCTGTTACGCCAAGAGTTGTAGAAAACGCACCAGATGTTGCACTTAATGCTGCTATTGTCGAAGCTCCTGTAACATTTAAAGTAGTAGAAAATGCGCCAGATGTTGCACTTAATGCTGCTATTGTCGAAGCTCCTGTTACTGCAAGAGTTGTACTAAAAGTTCCCGATGTAGCGCTCAAAGCGGCTAGAGTTGTTGCACCTGTAACGCCTAAAGTTGTTCCAACTGTCACTGCTCCGGCAGCAGCTAAAAGTCCTGATGCTGCAAGTGTTGTAAAAGCTCCAGAACCTGCAGAACCATTACCAATTGGAAGAGAAGCAGCATTAGATAAGGCAGACGCAAGAGAAGCTGGGTTGATTGCATGATTATCAGTTAAGAGTCCTGCTTGAGCTTGTGCATTTGTTGCTAGGAAAACATAACCTTGTTGAGCTGTTGTAGCAGGAACTCCAGCACCTACAACGACAGCAGCAAGAGCGGTAGCTACATCGTTTGCTGAAGAAACATAATCAGCACTTGGAGCACCTCCAGATTCTGTTTGTGATAATGTAGCTAAATAAACAATACCAGGAGAAGTTGTAGTAGCTAATCCATTACCTCCAGAAATCCATTGAGGAACACCTGAAACATATCCAACTAATTCGAATGAGGTTAATGCTGTTTTGTTAACCCATTGATATCCGATTTCATACTTATCTTGCGCTGTGGGATCTCTAGTCGCTATAATAGTAGGAAATAGTGAACCGCCTTGAGGAGAATCTCCATACATAAATGGACTTGGTACAAATGGACTTGTCATATAAAACCTCTTGTTATGTTGAGATCAACTTGACAGAATGTAATTAAAATTTAAAACATCTAGATTACACAAGGTTCATCATTATGATACACTCTGAATTCTTGACTATTAAGGAAACTGCTGTCATATTTTCCGTTCATCCTATTACAATTCGAAGAGCTATTAAAAAAAAGTTTTTAATAGCTATTAGGATAGGAAATGGTGCAAGAAGTCCATACAGAATATCTAGAAAGTCAATTGAAGCTATACACGAATCAATCATAAAAGACTTGGCAAGCAAAGCAGGGAAATAAAATGGAAATCATAAATTTTGTTGAGAAGTTAAATTGGCAAACCATTATAGCTATGTTTGCAGTAGTTTGGTATTTTACTCATGATTTAAAAATAGCTATGGAAAAACAATCGGCCCGAACAGATCGTCTTTACGAAATGTTTGTAGATTTGCTAAAGGAAAGAAAATAATCACTTCTTCTTAGACTTTTTCTTTCCATGAGCTTGCAAGAATCTTAAAAGTGTTGCAAGTTCATCTTTTTCTTTTTTAGGTTTCATTTCTTTTTCTTCTTTTTAGAATTGATAGCAGGCTCATAGGCTGAATAAATTGGCTCATGAGTCTCTTCATACTCATTACCCTTTCCTCCGCGTTCTGATTGCAGTTTGCGAATTAATTTAGATAATGCTGCACCAATAGGAGATTTACTACCAGCTTTCCATGCCCCAATAAAATTAGAACCTGATGTTTTACGAGTTGATAAAATATCCGTTAATAAAGCCGCATCTTCTGGTGATATGTTGCCATATTTATAAAGCTTTCCAGTATGTGGTAAGAAAGTAAGCGAATTATCTGTTGGATTATATCCAGCCCATTGAACCATGCGTGAAACGTCTTCGCCAGTTTCTTTTTCAATACCACTGATAAGATCATCATAAAGCTCAGATAATTCTTTCTCTGGTAATGGAGAAGCTTCTAAATCTTCTTCATTTACCTTATGAAGTTTTCCGTTTACCTCAACTAATCCTTTACCATTCCGTAGCTCTTTTAACTCACCTATCCCATTTGGAGAGCTTACAACGCTATTCTTTTCGATCTTAGGAGATTCAATAGGCTTCTCAATTTCTTCAGTCTTGACTTCTTCTTGAGGCAATTTTGCATATTCTTCAATATTTTTCAAAAGCTCAGGATCAATCTTAGCACCTAGCTTTCCTTTCTTATTCATATTGGTAGAAACAAGCGCAGCAATACCTTCAGGGGATGTTCCACGTTTTAAGTGATCTTTCACGACATCTAAAACGCCTACTTTTTCAAGATATTCTTTAGGATTAGAAATTACTTCAGGTTGTGGTATTTCGTTTGCTTGTGATATATTTCCTAATTCGGAACTAATAAGAGGTTGAGATGGTTGTTGCTGTTGCATTTGCGGTAGGGATTGGCCTATCACGTTTGGTATCGTGGATTCTAGGGTTGTAGGCAATGCGCGTTTCAAAGCTGAAGCAGCCATCGGAGCTGCTAAACTGGTCGCAGCAAGAGCACCAGCCTTTAAAGAATTCTTATCAATCTCTTCACGCCTACCGATATCTCTTTGACGAGTTTGTTGAAACTCGGTTGCCGGTTCTGTGCGTTGTTGTGTCTGCAATTGGTCTTTATTACCTGACAGAAATTTTAATACCTGGTCTACGGTAAAACCACCAGATAAAGCACTCTTTATTTTATCAGAATGCTCAGGGAATTTTTTTAGGATAAAATCAATTACTTGCTTACTTGAAAAACCTCTAGATAATGCTGAAGCTATTTGAGGAATCATTAACGACCTATAAAGTTTAATCCATGCAAAATTTTATCAAGGAAACGCAAAGGAGGTGTATCTAGAATTCCTATTTGTTTTCTTTGATCATCTGTCAATTCGAAACCTTCAGATTCTAATTCATTAATAGCATCTCTAAATACTCTATGATCATAATTTTTATCTTCAAACACTTTTCTAGCTAATGGAAGACTGAAATTAGGATTAGCTTCTTTTAATTCTCTAAGACCTGATTTTACTTCTTCTCTATGTTTTGGAGAATATTGCTTTGGCATGGTTATAGATGTTACTCTGCCTCCAGTTGCATCTTCAGGTCTTTGAAATCCCGATGCCTTTGGAACCTTGTTTAAGGTAATTAATTCCCTTTCACTCAATGGATTCACAATAGCATCCGTTTCTTCAGGATAATAGCCTAATTCAGAAACTAAATTTCTTGCTGTATCGTAAAGTCCCATATCTAAGAGAGGTTTAAGTTTAATTCTTAAATCAGCTGAAGCCTGTTCTAAATTCTTATAAGTTCCTTCCTGCTTTCTTTTGAAGGAGTTTTGAGTTCTAGGAGCTGAAAGATCTGTTTTTATAGTTGAAATCTGATCGCTGAAATTTTTAGCTTTTACAGCTAAAGAACGATCAATTTCAGCTTCGCTTTTACCCTTTTTAGCTTCTTCTTCTCCAAATTTCTTAAAAACAGCTTCAATTTCTGGAGTAGCATTGGGATAAACTTTTTTTAATTCTTGTACAGCCTTATCTCCATAATTCTTTTGAGCTATCACTTGCTGCTTTAATTCATCATCTACAGCTTTATTATGAACTTTCTTGTCTTCTTCTAGAGAATTTATTTCTGCCATTGCTTCAGAAAGAGTTGTAGGAATTCCAGCCGCTTTTCTTTCTGCTTGTAAATTTTTTGCAGCAGATGGTTTTTCATTTGGAGCTAATAAAGGTAACTTTTGTCCTGTTGTAGCTTCTTGAGGAATATGCCCAGGTCCACCAGCAGGACCTTGATTTGTAGGAAAAAATCTATTTTCTCCAAATTGACGATCTGGCAATTGTTGCCTTTGCGCCATTGGTTCAATATCTCCCCTATTTCTTTGATTATCTATTTCACCAGGCAAAGGTGTTTTAGGACCTCTATTGGCCTCAACGTTTCTTAAAAGCTCTGGCAATACTTGTGCCATATATCTTTCGCTTCCTGGAATACCTGCACCAGCTTGTAAAGTAGAAAGGATAATATCCAAATTAGAAGCGTTAGGATTATTAGCTACATCTTTAATTCCAGATAAACTTCTTTGAAGAGCCTCTCTATTAGATCTCTGAGATGCAGCTTGTGGTAAAGTTTCTGATAATCCTCTACCTATAGAATTGCTAATAGCTTCCCAAGGTGAACGCTCTGTAGGTAAAATAGAAACCATTACGCACCGCCATTAGCATAATTCTGATTATTGTTATTATTCATACCGCCCTGTCCACCCCAATAAGACGCTGCACCTTGCGCAAATGGTGCTGCTAGTCCACCAAAAATACCCTGAGAAGGTCCTTGATAAGTATTCTGTGTAGGTTGTAAAGCCTGCTGTAGTAATTGCATGAAATTATTGTTTTGGGCTTGTCCATAACCTAAAGCTTGGTTAGTCCCTTGTTGCTGCATTCCTGTTCGATTCGCGGAAAGACGTTCAGCTAGATTAGATGATTCTCTCCCTAGGGCATTTCTAAAGGCTGTACTTCCCAATGATCCGCCAGTTCCTTGAGAGGCAAAACGGCTTGCAACTCCTGGTAAAATTTCTTCATTAAATTGGCGTAAAGAAGGGGCTTCAATATTATTGAAAAAATCAGGGTCATTAAAAAGATCATTCAAAAACCCTTGTCCCTGTTGAAAATTTTGTTGCTGACTAATATCTTGAGATCCTTTTCCTCTCATTCCCTTAATATCATTAAGGATTTGATCTATACCTTGCAATTGATTTTTATTATATGTAGATCCTTGTCCCCCTTTTTCCCCTGTAAGTCCTCCAGAGATAGATGAAACAGCCGAAATTAATGCCATGATAGTACCAGGATCCATTTTATACCTCATATTTTTTTCTTTACTGTACCATTAAATCCTATTATCTGTTAAGATATTTACCAACATGCCTAGGATCGCTTCCGAAAAACTGCTTCTGACAGTTTGGCATGTCATTTCATTCAGAAAAACTACAGAGGTTTTATGGAATTCAATTGCGCTCATTGCAAAAAACATTTTTCTCGTGATTTTCAAAAGAAAAATCAAATAAATAACTTTTGTTCTAAAGATTGTTATACAAAATTTAAAAACCAAGAAGTTACATGTGAATATTGCAATAAAAAATTTACTATTTGGAAATCAAAATCGGATCGTAGAACATGTTCTAAGAAATGTTATTACAATTTAAGGTTTGGTGAAAAACTAGAATTTTGCTCAATATGTTTAATAAAAAAAACATGTCATTACAGACAACATTGTATTCAATGTTATAGAGATAAATTTTATTCTATACCTGAAAATAAACAATATAGGAATTTAAAGGATAGAAATAATTATCGAAATGAAAAGGGAATTCCTTTAGATTTACCTCCTTTGAAAGCTCCAGCAGGGGCTGGATATATTCACGCAGGATATAAAAAAATATCTGTAAATGGAAAGGGAACTCCTGAACATCGTTATGTTATGAGTGAACATTTAAATCGTCCATTAACTAAATATGAGCAAGTTCATCACATGAATGGAGATAAATTAGACAACCGAATAGAAAACCTAGAATTATGGAATACAAGCCAACCTCCTGGACAGAGAGTAGAAGACAAGATTTCATTCTATAAAGAATTTTTAGAACAGTATGGATACAAGGTAATCAAAGAATGAAAAAACATCAACATGCCATAATCGTCTGTACTGCAAACTTAATAATAATGTTTGCGATTGCATATTTGTATTTTTTTCATATGCATCATTGACCATCGGGAATAAAATCCAAAAAAATGAAACCACTATACCCAGTCCCAAGTCCCACGGTAGTTATAGTGATATTTAAATCAGTCATTGTAAAAGTTATTTTCGACGAGCCTTCATTATAAAAACTAAAAAAATCACCATCGCCTGCATTTAATGCCGTAGGGGGCTTACTAGCACTTCCCCATACTTGATATATTACCCATTGTGGATTAATGTTGGGAGGCATTGGCAAAACTAAAACGCCTCCTGCTGGATAGTCAACCACTCTAGCCATATATTGAGATCCATTACGAACTTTGCGCGTAGTATCAAATATTAATTTACGACCATTTTGACTCGATACATTTTGAGTCATACATCCTATAATTTTATCATTCACCACATCTGAAACTTCACTAAACGTTTTTCCTAAAAAATCAGCCCAACGGTCATTTTCTTCAGGTAAATTATAAGTAGATGGAAGAAAAGGCGTAAAAAGTTCGGATGGATTAGTTGGAATCGTCATACTAGGCGTCCACCTTGTCTCAAACTTACGTTAAGTGCAACTATTTCAACATCAGAGTTTGCTACTTCAGGAACAGCCATTTGCCTATCGTTCATTGCCAAATTAAATTGAATAGTCTGTGCAAACGCATCTGCATATAGTCTATAGATAGTCTCAACACCATTGCCAAATTGGTATGGGTTTAAAGTAGTTTTTACGATATTACTACGAGGATTATCGCTTAATGGGCTATTTACAATCTGATTAGAAGAATCGCTATAGATATCGCATTGAAATTCCCCGTTTGTTGTTTTGTTAACATAGAAATCGATTTTGCTTAATCTAGCTCTCTGATCATCTTTTAAGAAGTTAAAATATTTAGATTGCACATTAAAATTTGAAACCTTGGAAATATAGCCACCACCAGTATATGTCCCTATTGTTTCAACATTCACGAGCTCTTGAGCAGGGTTTTGAGAAACTACGCGGATATAGACTTCTATTGGAGCTCCTAAAGCAGGCACAAAGAAAAGTGTAATTGCTCCAGTTTTATAATCAATAGAACCAGTACTTAAGCTGCCTGAAGCTATCAAAACACCATTTGCTGCATCATCAGTAAAGTTTAAAGTGCCTACATTGATATTCACAGATCCTGGATAAATCGGAATAAAAGGAGATGCTAAAGTAAAGTTAAATGATGAACCAGAAGCTAGCCCAGCATCATAAGCATTATATTCTTGTAAAGTAAAGGTGTCGGCTGCTAAGGATGGGTTAACCACCTTAAAGCTTCTACCATTAAGAGAAACACCATCATCACTTGTTGTACCAGCTATTCCACTAAGAATAATCCATGAACCATCTGGCAGATTATTATCCTTACTGCTAAATATTGCAGAAACTCCTGGCGCGCCATTAGTAATAGAATCAATTCTTAAAGATGCACCGTTTTGGAAGTTAGCATTTTCTTGAGCATTTCTAGGAATACCATCTAAGTTTAAAACAAATCCTTGTTGATTGCCTGCTAAAATATTTTCATAACCTAATTCAACATCTCCTCCACCCCATGTGATGTCATCATAAGTGCTCCAAGATTGTGTTAAATCTGCCCATGTCATATCATTAAAGGCATAAAAATAACCAAAGCAAGTAAAACAATCATCAAAAGTTGCCCATGCTTGAGTATCATAATTATAAACTAACACCCCATCTGGATAAATACCTGTAGGATTACTGTCATTTGGAATTGTCCAATAATTTAGCTTAGTTCTAAATGTGCGAATACCATTAACCCGTTCCATGCCATTATTTTCTACGCGAATTTCAAATACTTGATCTGGAATAGCATTATCAATTCTTGCAACATCATTAGAATCAGCAATAACTATTCCACGCTCTCCAATAGCCATTAAACCTTTATCAAAGGGAATAGTAGAGAAGGTTGCAGATGCACCAAGTTCAACGTTAATACGCTCCCAAACGAAAGGATTTTGAGCATTATTGACAAATCGAAGACGCCAGCAACTTCTTTCAAAGTAAACAATAAGAATGTCGCGGATAAAAGCAGCTCCAATAATCACTTCTTGAGTAGGCGCATCATTAGCACCACCCCGACCAAATAGATCGTCACGAACCGCCTCTACTTGCACTGTTTGAGGATTAGGGGTACTAGGGACTGGTAAAGAATAATATGGCGTTCCTATCTGTGTCCAACGCGCTCTATTGCCATAATTAAATACGCCAGTTTCATTTCCTTCTGTCGTGTTTAAAAAAACAAGATAACCACGATAAGGAAATATTAATAAAGCGCCAGCAAGAGCATTATTGAGATCAATAGGAGGATTATAATTAGCCCAACCTGTGCCATTAGTAAGAACTCCATAATAACGTATTCCATCCTTCCCAGTTTGTGAAACAGAGCTATTTAATGCCAATCCACCAGTTGAATAAGCTCCATAGAGTGTACCATCTAGACCGACCAATTCAAATGTAGTTGGCGTTACCGCAGCTATAACAAAACTTTGTCCATTAATTTGAGGCGTGGTCGAAGCTATAGGAACAAACCCAGTCACATTGATAATGGTTACAGTTTGACCATTTGTAAATGTATTATTAGCTGTTACGACAGCAGGATTGGTATTACTAATTCCTGTAATAGCTACACCATGCAAACCTGGTTTTGAATTAGTAGCCCAAAAAGCCCCAGCATAGTTGGTAGTGAAAAAGAATTGATAATTAGTGCCGCTCCATTCTGTAGGCATTACTGACACTAAAGGAATAAATTGAGAACTTGTGTTACTATATCTATATGCAAATCTAGTATCAAAAGCTATTGTATCTTGCTCATTAAGCTCGAAAAGTTCACGTGTACGAATACCCATAACAGGTAAAGCATAGACATAAGAAAAGGTTATTACTACATTACCAGCAGCAGGCCCGGGAGCTGTAAAATTTAATGCTAGCGCACCAGTTAAATAGTTTATTGAACCATTCAAGAAAGCGGGAGAATTTGCACCACTCACATAAATAATTGATCCTGGATTATTAGGATCTTCTGCAAGTGTATAATTTGCTCCCCCACTAACAGTAATAGTTGTAAAATTAGGAACAATAGTTACGCCTGATAACGTGAATACTGTAAATAAATCAGCCGTAAAGTTCTGCGCCGATGCTCCCACAATTTCAGCGGCAACAACAAAAGATAATTGACCAAGTTGAGAATAAGGTGTTTTTCTAACCAAACGACCACGCCATTGGTACATATTCACTAAAGATTCCCATGAATCTTTTGGAGTAGCCCATGGCTTAGTATTATTTGTAATACCCTGTTCGATTGTTCCTATTAGGAAATTGCTAGTCATTTTATTGCCTCGCGATGGCTATCCATGTAAATAAATAAGGTTGAGCGGAAACCGATGCGGCTCTTGATACAATAGTGAATTTATTTTCAATGTTTGGAGTTTTAAAAACCGAAACATCATAAGGAACTGCTTGAGGAGAAGCAAAAGTATTAGCATTTGCAATTACACATAAAAGAACAGAAGGAGTAGGAGAAAGTGTAATAGGATTGTCCGCAGGAAGATTAGATGTTTGTCCAAAATATACAATATTTCCTCCTGCTAAAAACGATTGATATTGAGGTCCAGCAGTATTAATTTGATTAAATGTTAATTGCATGGGAATGTTTGGTTTATCAGAAGGCAAAAACTGAAGAATTTTTGCAAACATTTCTTGAGTTGTTCCAGATGTAGCCGTAATAGATTTCCCGTATAAAGAAACCAAATTATCTAGGACGTTAGGATCTGTAATTTCTTGTAAAATAACATTTGTATGTTTGCCTTGATTGCTGTTATTTATTGCTTCATGGTTATTGTCAAATATATTTGCATATTCTGAAAAGTTAGTGCGGATCGATGAAGTAATAACTTTTGGAGAAGGTAAATTTTGGGGAATATTGGGGTTGTAAGTCACACATTACCTATTATCAAATAATATTGAGGATTTAAAACAGGAAGGGTATATGACGCTTTGCTTATATTAACAGAAGTAAATTTACCATTTTGAGATTGAAGACCTTCTACACGAGCCTGTGTTCCAACATTATTAATTGAAGTTGAAGGTGCTATGGCACATAAATTTACAGAAAGAATATTAATACAGATAGCTGGATCTAAAAATATTGGAAAATTATCTGTTGTTGGGAAAACAGTACCAAAATAAACAATTAGACCTCCTGGTAAAAAAGAAAAAAATAACGCTTGCTGATTTGGAATATGCGCAGGATCATATAATTGATAATTAGTTATTTGAAATTCCTTGCCATTGCTAGGATATCTCATGAATAACTGATCTGTTTGGTTTGTAACTTTCTTTGAATAAATAGCAATTTCTTGTGATCCTGTAGATATGCTTTGAGTCTGTTCAACTAATTGTATATTAGTATGATTGCCAGGATTAGTAAGATCATCTAGAGCAACATGATTCTTTATAAAAGCATCATATAGAGTTGTAAAATTATCTAAAAATCCTGTTTGTCCATCTGCAATAAAATTATTTCTTTGAGGAATTTCTGGATTATATTGAGGGGTCGGACTCGTCATATACCAACCGCCATGTAATATATTGTTGGAGCAGGAGTAAAAGAAGAAATGTTTTGATATTTAACTGTAAATTGATTCGTCGAAACAGTGGTTGCAACAGCAACATTATAAGCACTCGTGTTAATATTTGTACTATTTAACACAGTACTTAAACCAACATAAATCAAAGTACTCGAAGGGGTTAATGTTACAATTTGATTGTTTGCACAATTTTGAATAAATCCCATATAAATGGTAAACGGTCCCGCTAAAAAACTGCTTTGCGTTCCTGGAGATGCACCTGTTTGCAAAGTATTTAAATTTGAATTGCTTAACTGAATAGGTGTTTGATTTGTATTTGATCTGAAAAACAGCTGAGGAATTGTTGAAACCAGCTTACTATAAATAGCAGATTGATTTGCCAAAGTTGTAGGATTACCAGATTGCGGTCTTAAAGTAAGAGAATTATGCAATCCTTGGTTTTTGACAGCAGTCAAGGGAACATGATTAATCAACATTGAATTTGAAATAGCTTCGAAATTAGCTAATAATTGCTTTTGAGAGATCGCGGTAAAGTCGCCAACTTGAGGCACATTCGGATTATACGACATAGTTAATTACCTGAATATTCATTGCCAGTGAAGTAACTAGCCACATTTCTAGCCCATCCAGGCGCGCTAAATAATGTTTGTGCCCTTTGGGTAGATAACTGCTTAAGAGTGCGTCTTTGAGCCTCGCAACGCTGTTCATCAAGCGTTTTCATAACCTCAGCCATTCCTTGAGGATCTGGAAAATCTATGTAGATCAATTCGGCTGCTAATGCACAAATTAAGAGATACCATTCGTTTAATTCTGGAGCATCTCCAGCAGCAAATAACTGAGTAGGTTGTTGGCTAATTTGAAATTCTACTTGATAAACTTGCAATGGGCATGGTCTTAAAACAAGTTGTTGATTATAGAATAAGATATCAGTCGGTCTAGATGCTTGGTAAGGGACAACGGCA
>Ga0193727_1000042_pt1 | contig 35832 bp, 34 predicted proteins | sample H2c2metaG_FD_143051 | JGI IMG/M metagenome (GOLD analysis project Ga0193727, IMG submission 143051) | Soil microbial communities from a riparian zone of the East river system, Colorado, United States - H2c2 | ecosystem: Environmental > Terrestrial > Soil > Riparian zone | place: USA: East River...
AACAGTGTCCTTGCTCAGAGTGAGCCTCGTCGATCCGCCACTCGGCGTTTCTCTAATCAGCCCGGCCGATCGGAGCGCCTGCACGTGGTGGGTTATCGTCGGCTTGGAGACTTTGAGACTGCGGGCAAGCTCAGCCGAAGTCGTCGGCGTCCGGGCAAGAATGGATGCGATTGCGTACCGCGTCGTGTCACCCAGCGCTCGAAAGACCGATTCCGCGTTGATCGGGCGTAGCTGCTTTGCCGCGACATCGCGAAGCTTCGTGTCTTCGGCCAAAACCATGTTGGGAGCGCCAGGATCCGTCGTGATCGGGATGTAGAGAACAATCCGCTGCGCTTTTGTCTCGTACTTCGCCCACCATCGCCGGGCATTGAATGCCGACGGGATTATGTAGCAGCGGTCGACGCGATCGTAGCCGATAGCCGCGCCCGTCCGGGGGCGAATCTCCCTCGCACCGTCATCAAATACAACCGGAAGATTCAACTCGCGTCCGAGATCCCCCGGAGATTGCTCCTCACGAAGGTCGCTCATGCGAAACGACTCTGCGCGCAGGGCCGGCTCGAGCGCGGACCAGTCGTCCCGGAAGCCGGTTTCCCAGAATTTCTTCAGCACCAGCGCCAATTCGTCGCGGAAAGACTTCGGCCTGAAAAGCAGCAAGTCGATCGTGCCCGTCGACTGTGAGCTCTGGCTGTACGGCCGTAGGCCGAAGTGCCCAAGCAGCTCGCCGCCCGGCAGTTTTTCATCGGTGAGCACCTGCTTCAGATTCTTCTCGCGCATCACGAGCGCGTTCACCGTGGCTTGGTCATGGAAGATTCCCGACAGAATGTTCCTCTGAAGATCTTCCGCCGGCATTTCGCGAATGCTCGAGGCCATGTCCTCGAACGTTACTTCTCCCGGAACGCTCTGGATGGCGTCCGCCAGCAACGGCCAGAAGATCGGAAGGGGAGCGACCCGTTTCGCCAGGCGCTCAAAGTCGCGCGGCAGTCGGGCAGCCGCTTTCCCTTTCCACGGATCGAGTTGGCTCGACGCGCTGCTCGCGAGCGAGTACAACGCGTAGAAAACATCGAAGCGCGGTGTGACCGCGAACTCTATTGGGAAGGATCCGGTTCGAGGCATGTTAGCTAACAAGCTAACATCTAATAGCTGGAGCGGGGCTTCCTTACCGTGAAGACCCCGTTTGTCATGTCGATTCGCACGATCCCGCTATTCCAGATATCTCCTCCCAGCACCCCGTCGAGTGAGGCCAGCACCTGGTAGACTGGCGCGCGGACGACCGCCCCCCTGAACAGAATCGGGTATCCGCGAACCAGCACTTTCAGATCGGGGAGCACCGGTGCGCGGAGTGATATCTCCCCGCCCAGTCCGCCAACCCGGCGGCTCTCTATCCGCGCCGCGTTGAGTTGGAGCTTGTAGAGCAGCGTCTCGGTCACGAACGTCAGCTGCGCACCCGTGTCCAGCCCGAAATGCAGGGGGATTCCCTCGGTACTGGTAAGCCTTACGACGGGAAGGCCGACCCAGAACATGTTGCGATCGGCGTCCGGTCTCGATCCCGCCGGATTGCGAAGGCGCAGGTTGTTGTCGCCGAAATCCACCTCGACATCAAGTTGGCGAATGATGTCGAAGCCGATGATGCCGTCGATCTTCACATGCTGACTCTGCTCGATCGGTCTCGGCTCGCTCATTCGCATCATCGATTCTTCGACGATCATCGCCGGCGCGTTTCGAACGGTCAGTTGGCCGATGTCCAGCTGGGAAATCAGTGTGGGATTCGCTTTTATCCTCCCGGTGCTGGTGACGATCTCGAGCGTATCCGGCACGAGTGGCGTGATATTGAGATCGTTCGCGACATCGGAGGAAAGCATAGTCAGGCTCGACCCCGTATCGAACCAGAAGTTGTAGACCCTTCCGCCGATTCTGACCGGGATAAGGGGGGTTCCCACGGCTGACATCGACATCGGCAGTCGGGCTGATGCCGAGCGAAAAGTGAAAGTCTTGGGCGGAATGTTTTTGAACGCCTGTGCCCAGAGCTCAATGCTCGCCCTGTCCGTGCGATCCGCCTTAGGCTGCGATGGCTCGTTCTTGAGCTCGGCCAGGGCTGCCCATTTCTCCTGATACTGGAGCGTCGCTGTGTAGATCACCCTCGAGCCCGTACGGATGATTGAATCGGTGGCGCTGTTTCTGAGTGCTCCGAAGCGCTGTTCCGCCTTTTCCAGATCACCCGACATGAGATTTTCCAGCGCTTCCGCAAACTCCTTTTCGGACGGGGTGCGCGCGGATGCGATCGCTTCCGGCGGAGTGAGCTCGGCCAGCGCCTCCCAATAGCTGACGTGGCGATCCTGTCGCACACTGCCTGGGCCGTGTACGCAGCCCACAATGCCTATCGCGAAGAGCGCAATTGCGCTCCGCGTGGCTTTCAATCGGCGTTTCATACGATTGAGCACAAGGTAGGACGCTGCACACCGATATTCCACATTGATGTATTTTTGAAGCACGACGCATGGCAGGACGACCGCCGGATCGGCGTCGAGATCCCACCTTTTTGGATGTTCAGAGAGAGCGCGAGACGATGAGCGACAAGATCAAGAAGAGCGACGAAGAGTGGCGCAAGGAGCTCACCCCGGAGCAGTACCGGATTGCACGTCAGAAGGGCACCGAGCGCGCGTTCACCGGGGAGTACCACGACAGCAAGGAGCCGGGCACGTACACCTGTGTCTGCTGCGGGACCCCCCTGTTCGATTCCGGCGCCAAGTTCGATTCCGGCACAGGTTGGCCCAGCTTCACGGAGCCGGTGGCAGATGAAAACGTCCGTACTGAATCCGACCGGACGCTTTTCATGAAGCGGACGGAAGTTCTTTGCGCCAAGTGCGATGCTCACCTGGGTCACGTGTTCGACGACGGCCCCGGACCGACACACCAGCGCTATTGCATCAACTCCGCTTCACTCAAGCGCGAGGACAAGTAGGCCGAACTCCCGTTGACAGGCGACCCGTGTGGCGGCAGTATCGTCCGCTCATCGCCCAACACCGTCAATGGAGAGGTTCGTTCATGGCTTCAGTGAAAATCGTCAGCCTCATTGTGGGAGCTGTCGCAGTCGCAACGCTCGCCGTCAACAGCACCTTCGCCGAGGATCCACGGCACACCGCAGCTACCACGGCGATCGCCCCAGGCCCGACCGCGAGGGCGCGCGTGGTTCGCGTTTCGGCCGAGGATTTCAAGTTCGACGCGCCTGACGCCATCCCTGCCGGCCTCACCGACTTTCGATTTCTGAACAAGGGACCTGCGCTTCATCACATGCAGATCCTGAAGCTCGAGGGCGGAAAGACGTTGGATGATCTTCGCGCGGCCCTGTCGGAACCGGGACCGCCGCCGGCCTGGGTGAAAGAAGTAGGTGGCCCGAATGCACCGGCACCGGGCGTCGAGTCGAACGCGACGATAATGCTCGAGCCGGGCAACTACGCACTGATCTGCTTCGTCGACATCGATGGACCGCCGCATTTCATGAAAGGGATGTTGCAGGGGTTGCGGGTGGTGCCGACGACAGGCCCGGCTGCTCCCAAACCCGTGGCGGACGTCACCGTAACGCTCTCGGACTACGCCTTCAAGGCTTCAACTCCGATTCAGAAAGGATTGCGCACCATTCGCGTTACCAACGCGGGCGCGCAGCACCACGAAATCGAGCTCGTAAAGCTTGCTCCGGGCGTCAGCGTAAACGATTTCATGAAATGGATCGCAAAGATGGAGGGTCCGCCGCCCGGGAAGCCACTTGGTGGAATCTCCGGATTGGGCGCGGGAATGTCCGAGTATTTCAGCGCGGATTTCACGCCGGGGAATTACGCATTCATCTGCTTCCTGCCCGACACAAAGGACGGAAAGCCGCATTTCGCGCACGGCATGGTACAGCAGTTCACGGTGAATTGAGCCGCACCGCAACTCGACGCGTACTCCGCGCTGGGCATCGCTCAGCGCGGAGTTCTGTTTTTCAGGGAGTAGGCACCAGCGCCTGCATTACCGGAGCGCTCTCGTTTCCGCTTCGATCCACGGCCGACACGACCAATTCGTCCGCCGCGACGCCGCCGACAATCCGCGGAATCGTGTAGAAACGCTGGAAGCCCGAAAGAATCTCAGTCGTCCAGTCCGTTCCAACACGCGTCCTCACCAGCCAGAGCGAGGTCGGCTCCACGCCCTGGGGCTGGAGTGACACATTGATCGCACCCGTCACCGCATCGCGTGCAACGCGCACGATCGGCGAAAGCGGTGGTATGCTGTCCAGCCAGGTGCTTGCCGGCACGAGCGTTTTGCTCGCATAGGGACCCGCAACCAGCTTCTCGGGCAAGCCGTCTCGGCCGAACATGAACGAGCGCATGCTGAAGTAGACGTTGCCGGTCGCTCCTTGCTGCGCACGCGTAAGGGCGATCTGATCGAGCATCTCCTGCGCGGGCCACCCTGTCGCCGTGCCCGTGACCTTGTCGAGATAGTTGCCCGGCCAGATATGCCGGGCCTTTGCGTTCTGCTCGACCCACCATCGAAGCAGAACCGGATAGCTCAGGTCATCGCGTGTGGTCGGCCAATAGAGTTGCGGCGTGAAGTAGTCCGCCCATCCAAGCAGGATCCACTTTCTCGAGTCGCCGTAAAGCTCCGCGTATGAATCGAAGCCGCCGATTCCCGGCGGATTTCCCGGGCGCCACACTCCGAATGGGCTGATTCCGAACTTCACCCATGGTTTGGCGGCTTTGATCTGCACGTACACCTGGTGGATGAGGCTGTCGACGTTGGCTCTGCGCCAGTCGTCTCTCGCAAGCCTTCCGCCCGATCGTTGATATTTTCGCCAGCTGGTCCCGTCCGGGAATTCGATGGTTCTTCCTCGCCGATCCTTCTCCTTGTACGGATAGAAGTAGTCGTCGATGTGAACGCCATCGATATCATAGCGCTGGACTACGTCGAGGACGACGCGGATCGTCTGCTCGCGGACTTCCGGCTCGCCCGGATCCATCCACAACATGCTTCCGTACTTTTTCACCAGCTCGGGGTGCGTGCGGCTGATATGGTTCGCCGATGGCTCTGATCTCGCCGACGGATGGCGCGCGCGATACGGGTTGAACCACGCGTGCAGCTCGAGTCCGCGCTTATGGGCCTCGGTCACCGCGAATTCAAGCGGGTCGTACCACGGACTGGGCGCTCTGCCCATCCGTCCAGTCAGATACTCCGACCACGGCTCGTACGGCGACGCATACATCGCGTCGGCGGCCGGCCTTACTTGCAGAACGATGGCATTGAGTCGGAGAGCTACGGCGCGATCGAACATTCCCACCAGCTCGTCCTTCTGCTCCTGCGTCGAGAGTCCCGGCTGCGAAGGCCAGTCGATATTCGCCACCGATGCAATCCACACCCCCCTGAACTCCCGGGGAAGCGGCGGGGGCGTGGTGAGAGCTTGCGCAGGATTTACCTGCGATTGTCCGCACGCGGTGTCGAGTGCGGCGAGCACGAAAAGTGAAATGGCCAACGCGAAGACTTTGTTTCTCGGCATAGAACAAACAATGTAAATCAGATGGCCCTGAAACTGCTCCTCATCGAAGTCTTCTTTTTCGATATTAGGGTCGCGCCGTAAAACATTTCGTCCGGCACGTTCCGTGAAGCGAAGCCGTTCACTATGAGCATCGCGACCATAAACCCCGCCACCGAGACGACGGTTCGCACGTTCGAGCCGTACTCCGCGGCGCGCGTCAGCGAGTCACTGGACAAAGCAGTGGGCGCGTATCGCCAGCACCGCCGAACGTCCTTCGTTGACCGGGCAAGCCGGATGCGCAAAGCAGCGTCAATCCTGATAGCCGAAAGTCGCGCGCTGGGACAACTCATGACTGTCGAAATGGGCAAGCCAATCCAGGCAGCCATTGCCGAAGCAGAGAAGTGCGCAACCGCTTGCCGCTACTACGCCGACTTCGCGGAGCGGTTTCTCGCGGACCGGCCAGTCCAAATGGAAGGCGGCAGGAGCTGGGTCGCCTTTCAGCCCCTCGGCGTCGTACTCGCGATCATGCCCTGGAATTTTCCTTTCTGGCAGGTGTTTCGCTTTGCGGCGCCGTCGCTAATGGCCGGCAATGTCGGGATCCTCAAGCACGCGTCGAATGTTCCACAGTGCGCCCTGGCGATCGAAGACATCTTTCGCCGCGCCGGGTTTGGGGATGGCGTTTTTCAGACTCTGCTCATCGGCTCCGAGATGGTCGAGGGAATCATCGCCGACCATCGCGTCGCTGCGGTCACGCTCACCGGCAGCGAGGGAGCCGGGCGATCGGTTGCGAGTGCCGCCGGCAAGAACCTCAAGAAGGCGGTCATCGAGCTCGGTGGCAGCGATCCGTTCGTCGTGATGCCGAGCGCGGATCTCGACAACGCGGTCTCGACGGCGGTGACGGCCAGGATGATCAACAATGGCCAGTCGTGCATCGCCGCCAAGAGGTTCATCATCCACGAGAAGATCTATGACGACTTCCTGAAGAAGTTCGTCGCCGGTGTTTCCGCGTTGCGCATCGGGGACCCGATGGACGAGAAGACGGAGGTCGGGCCACAGGCAACGGCAGCGATTCGCGACCAACTCGACCAACAGGTGAAGGCTTCCATCGCCGCCGGAGCAAGAGTTCTCACCGGTGGCAAGAAGCTCGATCGCGCCGGATACTTCTATGCGCCAACCGTTCTCGCCGATATCCCGCCCGACGCACCCGCGGCACGCGAGGAGCTCTTCGGCCCCGTTGCGTCTGTCTTCAAGGCGAAGGATCTCGCCGATGCGATCCGCATCGCCAACGGAACCACATTTGGACTAGGCGCATCGGCGTGGACCCGCGACGCCGCCGAGCAGAATCAGTTGATCGCTGAGATCGAGTCAGGACTGCTTTTCATCAACGGTATGGTCGTATCCGATGCCCGGCTACCGTTTGGCGGCGTCAAGAATTCGGGATTCGGCCGAGAGCTGGGCGAGTTCGGCATCCACGAGTTCGTCAACATCAAGAGCGTTCGTGTGATGGAGACGCAAAAGGAAAAGAAAACCGCGACCGAGTGATCAGAGCTCCATCACCAGCCTTACGTCGGGATCAATCTCCGCCGGCGCCGCGCTTCGGGTGAGCCACGACACGATGAAGAACACCAGAAACGAAGAAACCATTGCGACTGCCGAAGCTGTCACGCCGGCGGGAAAGGTGAAGACTTTCCGGTAGGCCGCGGTCTCCAGCGCGAGCGTAACGATCAAACCCGTTGCGATCGACGCCATCGCTCCGGCGCGCGTTGCGCCCTTCCAGTTGAGTCCTACCGCCAGCGCGGGGACGAGCGTCGAGGCGAACAAACCCCATCCAAAGATGCCGAGGAACGCGACCATCGCCCCCGACTGCTGTGCGGTGATCGCAGCGGCGATTGCGATGAGAACCGTTACCGTTCGCCCCCACAGCAGCTCGTTCTTCACCCGCCGCCCGAATGCGACTGGCAGATCATGCGTCACCACCGCGGCGCCAATATTAATGAAAGAGTTCGCCGCGCTCATTGTCGCCGCCGCGACGCCCGAGAATACGAGCGCGGCGAGAATGATTGGAGTGACGCTGAGCAGAAGCGCCGGCGTCGCCTGGTCGGGGCTCGCGAGAGGAGCCAGACGGCCACTCAGCACAAACGCTTTTACCCCGACTCCAACGCTGAAGTAGAGAAGAAGCACGAGCACGAGACCGAGCGTCTTCAGCAGCGGATACCATTTGAGCTGTAACGGATCACGCAGCATGTAGTACTTGTGCACGGCCTGCGGTTGCCCGAGCGAGCCCATCGAAAAAACAAAGAAGAAAGAAAGCGCCGCCAATGGAGTGAGCTTTCCCCAGGGTCCGAGGAAGAGAGCGTCGTGCGCGAGTATCGTCCGCGAGATCTCGCCCAGTCCGCCGCCGAACTTGAGCACGAACAGAAAGACAAGCACCGACGCCAGTGCCATCAGCGTCCCCTGAAAGACATCGTTGTAGATGCCGGCGAGGATCCCGCCCGACGCGGAGTAGGCGAGTGTCACGCCCATTCCGATCCAGATCCCCCAGCCGAGTCCAACGCCGAAGATGGAATTGATCACGACCCCCATTGCCAGCGCGTTCGTCGCCATGTATCCAACGATCCCGAACAGAATTGCGACGGCCGAGAGTCCCTGCGCGCCCCGCGAGCGATATCGGGCGCCGATGGCATCCGGAATCGTGATCAGGGAACGCGCCTCGCCGAGTAGTCGCATCCGCTTTGCCAGGACCCAGGCGCCCATAACGTTGGTGACGGCGGCGGGGAGCACGATGTACATCGCCCCCAGGCCAACGGCGTAGATGAACCCCGGTCCGCCGATGAACGCGAAGCCGGAAACGGACACCGACACGGACGCGACCGTTAGCGCGACGAGGCCGATTCCCTTTCCCGCCACGAAGAAGTCGCGCGCCGTTCTCGTTTTTCGCGCTGCCCAGACGCTGATGGCGAGGACGACTGCGAAGTAGAGAATTCCCACAGTGACGACCGCGGGGCGGGCGGCATTCGGCATCGCGACCTGGAGGAGCGCGCTCACGCCCATCGGCTGAAACATCACGGGACCGGGTTGCCCCTCGTCGCTCGCTCCCCGCTCTCTTTTGCTTGATTCGCGTGAGCGAGTGCACGCACGCGCTCGACATCGTCGGCGCTCAGCGTCTGCGTCTCGAACGTCAGCGCGTAAGCGATGGGCAGCACGACGATCGGGAGCAGCCCCACCCCGTAGATCACGATCGCTGCTCGCGCGGGCAATCCGAGCCAGAGTGTGCTTAGCGGGCCTTCGGTGGCCGGCAGCGCCAAGACAGATCCGAAACCAATTATCAGTATGAGAGCGACGAACGCGAATGGAATCTTGAGCGGTCCTATCCCTCGGCGTCCACGCGCTGCGCCAAGGATCATGATGGCGGCGAGCGCAACGGGAATTCCCAGTGCGAGAAGCCACGGTGCCCATGTCGGCGTTCCGCTCGTACTGAACGCTGCAGCGTACCCAGTCGCGATCGCCGCTATCCCGATAAAGAGCCCGACCAGGGCCGCGCGCTTTGTGGAACCCTCAGCAGCGTTCGCGGCGCCATCGTCCCCAGCGCCCGCCTTTGATTCGGCTGACTTGTCCACGTCAGAGCAGGGCCAGGAGTGCGAACGTCGCCAGCCAGTGCGCTCCCATGTAATCGCCCGCAACGTGCGGCAGACTTGCGGCGTAATGGATCTCAGCCGCCTCCAGCGCTACATCCCGACGAGGATCGCTGGCCGGCCAGGTCGCCGCGATGGAGCGCCAGCACCAGGCGCGGCTCAGATTCAACCCGTCGAGATGCGCGATTTTTCCATCGCTCCGATCGCTCACGGTAGCGGGCACGAACAGTGTTGACGGCTCTCTCACGGCCAGCCTCGGAAGAAAGCGGTCGAGCCAGCTCGAGAAATCGCTGGCCTTCAGCACCCTGCGCATGCACTCCGCCTCCATCAAGGCCGATGAAAGAAAGTCATCGCCGCCAGGCTCCCACGCCTGGCAATCGGAATCCTTCGAGTACCAGTCGCGCGCTTTCCTGACGAGAGCTTTCCGGAGAATGTCGTTGCTCGCGACTTCCGCGTACTCGAGCGCCAGGGTGATAGCGAACGCGCTGTTGAAGTGCGTGCCAACGCGCGTCGGGTAGGTCGCCCTCGGAAGAAAATCGAGAAAGCGCTGAGCGAACGCATCGGCAAGTGGCGCGAGCGCGTCGCTCCACCGTTTGCTGTTCTTGCTTGCATGTCGATTCAGCTCGGCGGACAACATCAGCAGCCACGCCCATCCGTACGGCCGCTCGAACGTCCCCCGTAGCGGTTGAGCAAGATATCTGAGCTCGGCTCTCACTTTCGTTACGGAGAGCTGCGCGTCGAACAGCTTCTCGATCTTGTCGGCCTCGTGCATCTCCGGAAACAACCGCAGCAACGTGGCGAGCAGCCAGTAGCCGTGAACGCACGAATGCCAGTCGAAGCTACCGAAGAAAACGGGATGCAGCTCGCGTGGCGCCTTGAGATCGGCGCGTTTCCTCAGCACATGGTCGAGCTTGCTCGGGTACTCCTGCGTCACGTGTGACAGAGCAACCTGTGCGAACCTCCGTGCGACCGCCGGGGTGAGAGATGTGGAGGCAGCCATCAACGGCGGAACACGAGAGAATTCATGAGCAGAATGTTCGCTCCAAGCAGCATTAGCGCGGTCGGAATCTGCACCTTGATCACCGCGTTTTCATCCGGAAGCTCGAGCAGAGCGGTCGGAACGATGTTGAAGTTCGCCGCCATCGGAGTCATCAAGGTCCCGCAGAATCCGGACAGCATCCCGATCGCGGCCATGATTGCCGGATCTCCGCCGAACTTCTGAACGATTAGCGGAAGTCCGATCCCCGCGGTCATCACGGGAAAGGCGGCAAATGCGTTGCCCATGATCATCGTGAACACGGCCATGCCGACAGCGTAGGTTGCTACGACGACAAACGGATTGTCGAGGGGTATCCAGCGCTGCGCCAGTCCGGAGATGACATTGCCTACGCCTGCGATCGCGAACAGCGCTCCGAGCGCGGCGAGCATCTGGGGAAGGACCGCCGCCCAACCCACCGCATCGAGCAGGCGTCGCGCTTCCCTGATCGGCGCCAACAGCGGCGACCTGAGCATGATCATGCCGGTAACGAGCGCGACCACGGTCGCAATCGCCAACGAGATCACCGTCACCTGCTTGAGATCGACTACCGGCGCGCCGTTGATAAGGATCCTCTTGAAGAGCACTGTTCCAAGCACGGTGATGAGCGGGATTGCAAGCGCCGGAATGAAGAGCTTGTTGCCCCAGCGCCGGGCACTCGCTTCGCGCTCCTCGCGCGTCGCACTCTCCTTCTTGCCCTGACCGAGTCCGCGGATGCTGGCAACGAGCACCATCGCGACGACGAGAAACCCATTCGTGAGATCGGCCAGCCGTGAGCCCACCAGAAACGTGATTGCGTAGATGCCCCAGAACGCGGTGTTGTTGAAGCGTCGCGGATTGCTTCGGTCGCGCCAATTGACGATGGCAACGCCACCGAACATGAGCCCGCTCAGCCAGTAGACGTGCTCGAGGGTGATCACGCTTTCTCGCGCTCCCGCGCCAGATCCGCGCGCAGCTGCCGGTCGAGAAGCAGGAGCCGCGCGCAATGGATGACGAAGGCGCAGATCGCGGTTGGGATCGCCCAGATCGCGAGCTGCGTCGGCTCCACATGGATTCCGTTCTGATCGAGAAAGCCCTTGATCAGAAGAATGGATCCGATGGCGATGAAAATGTCCTCACCGAAGAAGAGCGCGATGTTGTCGACGGCGGCAGCATTTGCCCTGATCTTGTATCGAACGAACTGCGGGAGCTCGCCGTATTGATTTTCCGCCGCGCCCTCCGCCATGGGCGCGATGAGCGGCCTCACCATCTGCGCGTGCCCGCCAAGTGATGTAAGACCGAACGCAGCCGTGATCTGTCGGATGGCGAAGTACGCGAGCAGAACGCGCGAGGTGGTAGCGGCGCGAATACCGGCGACGACGGCGCGCGCCCGCTCCTTGAGTCCCGCATGCTCGAGCAGGCCGATGACGGGGAGCACGAGCCACACGATTGCGACGTAACGGCTCGTGATGAACGCCTTTCCAAACGCTGCCACCACTTCCAGCGGGCCGAGCCCGCTCGCCATGCCGGTTGCGAGTCCGGCAACGGTAACGACGAGCAGGGGATTCATCCGGAGGACAAATCCCACGATCACAATGACGATCCCGATGAGACTGAGCATGAAGCGAGGTGAGGAGTGGCTGCCTGATGTCACTCGGGCCGATTCAGCGAGCCCGAAAGTTCGGAGGCCGGTGTCGGTCCTACAAGAGTCCCGCGCTCCAAACCTCAGGGTGCAAGCCGATCTCCCAGGTTGTTTGCGTTGGCGCCAGGCAGTGGGGCAAGGCGCTGCGGATTCCATGAGTGCCGCTCGAATCGTGCATCTCTCAGCCAGGCGTAGAGCGCATCGTAGACGATAAAACCGTGTCGGAGCTGCTCGTGGTCGTCCTCGAACAGGCGCGATAGTCCCAGCGAAATCGCCAACAATCCGGCGCACTGCGGTGCCGTGTCAAGACGATCGGTGTCGGCGCCTCGGACAATGGCGGCCAGTGCCGCGAGCGACGGATCATGGAGCTGATATTTCGCAAGGAAAGCATCAAAGCTGCAGAGTGGCCCTTCGTGCGAGAGCTCCACTCCTTCGACGTCGTACGGAATGGCTCTCGACTGTCGCGCGACTCGCGACACTTCGTTGGGCGGAACAAAGAGAAATTCCGCTTGCGCGTCAATAAACCTCGCAATGAGCCAGGGGCACGCGACGCGATCGATCTTTGGCCGCTCACGGGTAATCCACTTCATGGTAGCCTCCTCCCGGAATTCGCTACAACTGATCGAGACCCGTCACGCGCGCTCCCTGCGGAAGAACTCATACAGATCGTCAAGGAGCGCCGAACCACGATCGAGGCGTTTCCGATCATCGTCGTGCGCCTGCACGAGGCCGCGAATGAGCGCCGCGGTTCCGGCCGTCTCAGGCCGGTTGAACCGATCGTCCTTGCAATCAATGTCGTGAATGATTTCACCGATGGCGCGCAGCCCACCGTCGCGCAAGCCGAATCGTCGCACCAGCGTTTGAAACGTGCAGTCTTCTCCAACGTGAGTGTATTCGGCTTCGAACATGTCGAAGCGGAGCTCGCCAGCCTTGCCTCGATAACCGCGCGCCGGAACGAACTTGAACCTCGCATCCCCATCGATGAAGCGGTGAATGAGCCAGGCGCTCGCTATCCGATCTACGTTGACGCCCTGGCGAGTGACCCAGGTTCTGCCCGATTCCACCTTGTCGGCAGTGACGCGCCCACCCGAGTCATCTTCACCGCCATCCTGACGCTCGGCTGCCATCATCGAATCCAGCTCCTCATCGGAGATGCCCTCGACAAACTCGGCCTCCGCGATGATCGCCGTCCCTCCCTCTGCCTCGATCTCCCGGCGGAGCCACTCGAAATCCTCCAGCGCTTCATCTCCACTGGGCAGGGCATAGACGGTGTTCTTGATCGCGACCGCGCCCAGTCGTCGTAGCCGCCGCCTGATCTTCACCCTCAGGTAATCGGGTTTCGGCGGAAGTTGGTGAACGAGAAGGAGCCACCGCCGACGGCGACCCGCCTCTTGCGCTGAAGCTTCTTCCGCATCATTCATTGATTCAATTGTATCATCAGCCCGGAAGGGTGTCAATTCTGTTCGAGGTGGCCCAATGCGAGTGCTCGAGCGTCGCGACGTTGAACGCCTGCTGGATATGGAATCCTGCATTGGAGCAGTCGAGGATGCCTTCCGCGCCCGCGGTGAGGGCCGGCGGGCTCCGAGTGGAATACTCGGACTCGAGCTGGATGGCGGGACCCTTCATGCGAAGCTTGGGTCGCTGATACTGTCCCGCCCGTACGCCGCGGCCAAGATCAACGCGAATTTTCCGGACAACCCCGCCCGTCACGCTCTTCCGACCATCCAGGGCATACTCGTTCTCTTCGACGCAGCGCTCGGTACCCCGCTCGCCAGCATGGATTCAGGCTTGATCACCGCGATGAGAACGGCGGCCGCTTCAGCCGTCGCGGCCAGGTATCTGGCCGTCCCGAACGCGTCGTCGGCGAGTTTCATCGGATGTGGTGTCCAGGCTCGATCGCACATCGAAGCCATTCATCACGTTCGACGTCTCGAGCGCGTGGTTGCCTTCGACCTGAGCCGCGCGGCCGCTGAACGGTTCGCTGGGGAAGCTCGCGCCCGCTTCGGCGTCGTAGCCGAGGTTGCGACCGATGTACACGAGGCAGCTAGCGCGAGTGAGATCGTCATCACGTCAACACCATCCCGCCACCCATTGCTCAATCCGGGAGACCTCCCGGCCGGGGCATTCGTCGCCGCCGTCGGCGCCGACAACGAGGGAAAGCAGGAGATCGCCGCGGAGTTGCTTCGTCAGGTCGTCGTGGTGGTCGACGACCTGGACCAATGCTCGAGAATTGGTGACCTGCATCACGCCTTTGCCCTTGGTCCGATGCCACCCGGGCACGTCCGCGGCTCACTCGATCAGGTCGTCGCCGGCCTCGTGCCCGGACGATTGAGCAATGACGAGATCATTGTTTTCGACAGTACAGGCGTCGCAATCGAGGACGTAGCGGCGGCAGCCCTGGTCTACGAGCGCGCTGAAACGACTGGAGCCGGTTTCCTGATCAACTGAGAACTTGAGTTCCGGTTAGCGCCCGATCCAGTAGTTCATCTTCACTTGAAACACGTTCGTTGGCCGGTCGCGGAAGATCGCAGTTCTCTGCGCAGCGAAATCGAAATTGCCGTTCGGATCATTTCCCGTGCGACTCTGCGTCCACACGAAGAACACCGTCGAGCCAGGGCGATACTCCCACCGGACCACCGCGTTGCCGATCAGAGACCGGAAGGTGAAGTCAGGGTCGGCGAATGAAAATGCTGGCGCCGTGCCCGCGCCCGCGCCATCCGGATCCACGGTGTAGGTGGCGCCGTTCGTAGCGGTCGCCGGTGTGCGGACGATCGTGCCGATGTCCTGCCCGTAAATCAACTTTTGAATCGTGCGCGGCGCCGCGAACTCCCGGAACGACGAGTAGGCACCGCTCGCGATGAACGGCTGCGCGAAGAGCTGCAGAGTGAGGTTCGGATTGAACGTCCAGTTCACCCTCGTGTCGAGAGAGAGCGTCCGCGTCTTGATGAACGCAAAGACGTAGCGTTTCCCGAAGAACCCCGTTGCTGTCGCGTCCGTGACCGTCGTGACATACTGGGCCACGTCTTCATCGGCAAAAAAGCTCGGCGTGAGACTGACGAAGACATTCGCAGCAGGTTTGAGGGCAACACCGGGGCGAAGTCCGAGGGAGTGGGTATCTGATCCTATACCCTTCGCTACCGACACGTCGAAATCGAACACGGCGCGCTGCCGGGCGTCGGTCGACACCTCAAGCTCGGTGTAATTGTAGCCGGTTCGCATTACGACCGGTCCACCACGCGTCAGGCGATCATCGAGCACGGTTGGATGGTGAATTACGAAGCTCCGCAGGTTCCAGTAGTTCAGGAACTGGGCGCCGCCGTAGATCTGCGACTGGAGATCGGTCTTGTCGCCATCGTAGTTGAACTGCTGCTGTCCGCCGCCAAGGATCACAGCGTTGCGATACCAGCGTCCCGGAGTGTTCCAACTGCGACCCACGTTCGCGTTCATCCACTTGTAATCGGCGCGATCGAGAAATGACAGGTCGTTCGTCTCGAAGCCGGGGCTGCGCCAATTCTGGGCTGTCTCCCAGAACCAGTTTCCGCCGCCCTTTCCCAGTCGCGTATAGAAGCCGTAGCCCCGAAGCGATGTGGCGTTGGGATCGTACTTGGCGCTGAAGAGTCCGTCGCTGGTTACCTGACGATCGGGGCGCTGGAAGTAGTGCGCGCTGGACTGCTGGGTCTGATCGATGACGGATGATGTTCCGGCAACGTCCGACAACAGCACCGAGCCAATCCAGGAATACTGCCGCTGGTGCCAGGTATGATTGAAGTCGATTCCTCCTGCCTCGGCGTGCTGGCGGAGTCTATCGGAGACCACTGTATCGTCCATACGACGGAGCGCTGATGTGAACGCTCCGCCGATCGTTGTGGCTCCCCCACGCAGATCCTTTTTGATCCGCCCGACGAAATAGTTGCTGAGCGGCTCTACTTCCTGCGACTGCTGCGCTCCACCACCGGCAGGTACGTACCTCGCAGTCTCTCGATTCGTGAGCGCATCGAGAATCCCCAACGTGAATCCACCCTTTGTGCGTCCGGTGATTTTGGCGGCGCCAAGAATGGTCGTGTTGTCAGGCTCATCGGCGAAATTCGCGATGTTGCCCACGTATGGATTGAGCTGCGGCGGACGTCCGATGCGCCGCGAGTAGAAGATGTCGAGGCTCGATGTGTTGCTGCAGAAGTTGCAGCTGAAATTGCCGAAATCGAACGCGCTGCTCCCGGCTACGAAAAACGGCCGCTTCTCCGAGTAGAATGTCTCGTACGCCGACAGGTTGATCGTTGCGGGATCCACTTCCACCTGTCCGAAATCCGGATTGACGGTCGCATCCAGAGCAAGACTCGACGTCAGCAGGTATTTCATGTCCGCGCCAGCGCTCACACTCGTGTAGCTGCTGTTGTGATACGGATCGCCGGGCTCCGCGAACTTGAATTGCTGTCGCGATTCCACGTACGGCAGGATCTCGAGCTGATGGGGCTGTGGCTCGAGCACCAGGTCGTGCAGCGATCCGAAATACATCGCCCCTCCGGCTTCGCTCTTCGTCCGGAATGACCACATGTCCTGCTCATTGAGCCGGTCCGTGTAGCGCCAGATCTGCATTCCCCACGTTTGCAGACTGTCGCGCGAGAAGCGAAGCTGCGAGTAGGGAATTCGGAGCTCGGCCGACCATCCGAGCGAATCGACCTGCGTCGCGGCTTGCCAGATTGGATCCCACGACGGATCACCGTTGAATTGATCGCCGCGAACTCCGGCCGGGTTGATCTCGAACCACGCCTGGTCGATGTGGTTGTGGTAAGGGTCGAGGATGACGATGAGCTTGTCGGTTGTCAGCGAGTTGAACGCCCCGTTGTTGCCGTTCGAATCGAGGAGCTGATCGCGTCTCGCCAACGGAGCCCGGATTCCGCGGCCACCCAGCGAGTCGTACATGCGCGCTCCGATGTAGAGAGCGCGCGGACCGTAAAGCACTCGCACTTCTGTGCGTTGACTCGCCGTTGCGCCTTCCTGCGGCTGCTGCTGCCGAAAGTCTGTAATCGGAGTCGCCTTCGCCCACGCGCTCTCGTCGAGCTTACCGTCGATGGTAATCGATCCTGTCGCCGGTGCCGCAGCCGCATTGGGCAGGGGTGCGGAGCTGGCTTGACCGGCCGGTGGGGACTGCGCTCCAAGCCCGGCGCTGCCGCTACCTAGCACAATGGAAGCCGCAACGAGGAGATAGCGGATTTTTAGGGGCTTAACTGGCGCCAGGCCAGTCTCACGATTGGAGTCGGCCCGGCTGAAGCAGGTTTTTGACATTCGGGGCAGCTGAGGACGGTGGTGCAAGATTAGATAGCAGTCCCTACGGGTTGGTTTGAATTCTGTTTCGTGTGGCAGGTGACTATCACGGGCGTCCGTCGCATCTTAATAAGTCGTAACGACACGATGCAGACATCCGGTAGCTCAGAATGACGCTCGCCCTCGAGATCAAAGACACCGTACCCGACTATCAACCCTCGCTGGAGTCTCTCGAGGCTGCCGCGGCACTCATCTACCAATCGATGCCGCCGACTCCGCAGTACCGATGGCCGCTCGTGGAAACGAGGATCGGGACGACCGTCTGGGTGAAACACGAAAACCACACGCCAACCGGCGCGTTCAAAGTGCGCGGTGGACTCGTATACATGGACGAGCTGTCACGTACGGGTGCTAAACCCGCCGGCGTGATCTCCGCGACGCGTGGCAACCACGGACAGTCGGTAGGATTTGCCGCTCGCAGATACAACATCCCGGCGGCCGTTGTCGTTCCGTTTGGCAACAGCGTCGAGAAGAACGCCGCCATGCGATCCCTTGGCGTAGAAGTCATCGAGCGAGGACACGACTTTCAGGCCGCTGGCGAAGCAGCAGACGAGATCGCGACTGACCGTGGGTGGCACCGGTTTCCATCTTTTCATCCTCTGCTTGTGCGCGGTGTCGGTACCTACGCGCTCGAGCTGTTCCGTGCCGCTCCTGATCTCGACACGGTCTACGTCCCGGTCGGATTGGGAAGCGGCTTATGCGGAGTGATTGCAGCGCGAGATGCCCTTGGACTCCGCACCAGGGTCGTAGCAGTCGTCTCGGAGCAAGCTCCTGCATTCGCGTTGTCGTACGAGCAGGCCGCATTGTTTCCCACGAGGCGGATACGCGAATTGCCGACGGCATGGCGTGCAGAACTCCGGTGGACGAGGCGCTCACCATCGTGCGTCGCGGTGCGGAGCGCGTGGTGTTGGTGAGCGATGACGAAGTCGAATCGGCAATGCGGGCGTTGTTCGCTGACACGCACAACACGGCTGAGGGCGGCGGGGCAGCCGCGCTCGCCGCACTGATTCAGGAGAAGGAGAAAATGCGCGGCCGTAAAGTGGCGGTCGTGATATCTGGCGGAAACGTCGACTCCAGTGTTTTCGCAGCCGTGTTGAAGGGCAGCCCGAAGCCTTAAGGGAGAGCTCGCTGCGACTGGCATCTCTGTACGTGGTCGGCGAGGGTGTCCTCTCCGGCGCTACGCTGAAGGGAATCCCCGCCGACTGACCGGCAACGAATCAAAGAGCCGCTCATTCCCCGACTGAAAACAGCCCGTTCGTCGCGTCGATCCTGATTTTCCCAAATCGGGCGATGTCGCTGCCCAGTATGCCGTCGGAGTTTACGAGACCCGAAAGACTCGGCCCGTAGACGATCACGCTCTCCAGCCGCAGTGATTTTCCTCCTATATCCAGTGCCAGAACGGGAACGATGCGATCGGTGCGTCGACCAGTCTCGGCGAATCCGAACACCTGGCCACCGTAAGACCGCGTGGCCACTCCCGCCTTCTCCATTATCGCGGCGTTGAGGAAGCTGGCTTGTGCGCCCGTGTCGAGTCTGAAGTGGAACGTGCCGCCGGGCTGCCTCGCGACCTGGACCAGAGGCTTGCCCATCCACGTCAGGTTCTGCAGCGCTGTTCCATTCGTATTGAGCTGCTCGGGCCGATTGAACGTAATCTTTCCGGCCTGATAGTCCATCACGATGTCGAGCTGTCGGATAATGTCCCAGCCGATGATGCCATCGACTCGCAAGCCTGCGCCGGTCACGCCTTCGGCGGTGGATTTGATTCGCATGAAAGCGGCGTCCATCACTATTGCGGGGCTGTTTGAAAAGACAATCGGCCCGATTTCCATTCGCTTCACAACCGCGGGCCTGACCGCAACAACGCCCGCGAACGTTCCAACGGCGAGCGTGTCTGGTGAAATCATCGGAACCTTGGCCTCCGCTGCGACTCTGGAGCTCACCACCGTCATGCTCGACCCGGTATCAATCCAGAAGTCGTACTCCTTTTCGTTTATTCGCACTCGAATGGTCGGAGTACCGACGGCAGTTATCCTGAGCCGAAGTGAGACGGGCTCCTGCGGCAAGCTTGTTGTTTGCTCGTCTACGTTCGCGAACGCGTGCCCCCACTTCTCGAGGTCCGCTGTGTTCTCCCGATCGGCGGGTGCGAGGCTCGATGTGATGGCGAGGTCCCTGAGTGTCGTCCACTTTCGCTCGTACAGCAGTGTCCGCGCGAGCATGATCTGCGCTGCGACTGCGAGACTGACATCGGTGGCTTGGCGGCTCACTGCCGCGAAAGCGATCTCTGCTTCCTGCTGATTTCCTCCCGCCAACAGCGTAATGCCTTTGGCGAAGTCGATCTCCGGATCGGTCCGGGCAGCATTGCGCAATGCTGTCAGGTCGAGATCAGAGAGTGCCGTCCAGTAGTCGTCTGAATAACTCGAGAGCGGCGGAAGGGGCTTTTCGGCTGAGAAGAATGACGGGCCGGGTGACGCCGGATCCTGCGACAGAGCCGAATAGTTCTCCTGATGTTCACGATCCCGAGCGGCGGGTTTCGCATCCCTCGGGGTCTCGGTCAAGACATTCGCAGTAGCGAGACAGCCTGTCAGCAGTACGGCCAAGCCAGCGCCAGTCCATGCGCGCTGCGTGCGGTGGCACCGAATCCAGAACGCAGATCCGACAGCGCCAAAGGAATCCTGATTCATAGACGGCCCTCTCCGGAAGGAGTCGGAGTCCGTGCTGGTGGGCCGTAGCTACTATCTCCGCTAGCAGGGTTAGACGCTCGTTCGACGAAAAAGGTTTCGACTACAGCGCTCGTTTACAATTCGTAGACAATCGCTATTGAAAAATCCGGAAGAGGTCACAGATTCTGGCCAGCTTCCAGCGGAGAGATCGGCACATCCAGACCGACCGACGCATTCTCAGCATCGACGTCACGCGCGGCGTGGCGATGGTCCTCATGGCCATTGATCACGTGCGGGTTTACGCCGGTGTGCCCGCGGGCGGTCCAAACCCTGCCGTCTTTTTCACCCGCTGGATCACCAACTTCGTCGCACCGGCATTCGCATTTCTCGCCGGCACCTCTGCCTATCTCTACGGCCGCCGACTAGGCGATCGTAAAGCGCTCTCCCGGTTCCTCGTCTCTCGCGGACTGATACTGGTTTTGCTCGAGCTCACGTTCATTCGTGTGGCGTGGACCTTTAACTTCGATTTCGGCGAATACCTCCTGGCCGGCGTCATCTGGATGCTCGGCTGGTGCATGGTACTGCTCGCCGCGCTCGTCTGGCTGCCGACGGCGGCGATCGGCGCATTCGGCGTAGCGGTGATCTTCCTGCACAACCTGATGGATTTTCTGCCGCCCGCGACTGGCGAGGCGCTCCAGCAAAGCCCGCTGAGCTGGGTCTGGCAGATTCTCTACTTCGGTGGACCGATACAGCTCGGACACAGCGGCCCCACACTCATGGTGCTGTACTCGATCGTGCCGTGGATCGGCGTGATGGCGGCTGGCTATGCGTTTGGCGCGGTGATGGTCATGGAGCCCGAGCGGCGCAACAGGATTTGTATTGCGCTCGGCTCTGGAGCAATCGTGCTCTTTCTCTTACTCCGGACGGTCGACGTCTATGGCGATCCACGTCACTGGCGCGCACCCGGACCAGCTCCGACTCCCCTGCGGTTCATCAATACGAGCAAGTATCCGGCGTCTCTACAATTTCTGCTGATGACGCTCGGGCCGACGATTCTCCTACTGCCGTTCGCCGAGCGTGCGCGCGGACAAATCGGAGAATTCCTCGCGACCTTCGGCAAAGTGCCGATGTTCTACTATCTGATCCACATTCCGACCATCCACTTTGCGGCGGTGATCGTTTCGCTCGTGCGTGAAGGAAGGATCAACCCGTGGCTGTACGCGAATCACCCGATGATGGTTCCGCCTGTGCCCGAGGGCTACATGTGGAGTCTAGCGCTCCTCTATACGGTGTTCTTCGTCGTGGTCGCGGTGCTCTATGTACCGTGTCGCTGGTACGCGCGCAGAAAGGCGACCAACCCCGCGCCTTGGATGCGCTACATCTGATGGGCATGATGGCGAGTACGGCGGGTGCTGTCACTATTCAGCGATGGCTAACCCTCGCGGGACGCGAGCTCGACACGCACATCCTGAAGTGAAACTCCTACGCCGCGAAGAGCCACCAGCAAATGATAGATGAGATCGGCGCCTTCGCCGGTCGCGCGCGCTGGATCGCCATCGGCACACGCCGTGACCAGCTCGGCGCATTCCTCGCCGAGCTTCTTAAGCCGAAGGTTGCGATCTCCGAGCAGGCGACGTGTGTAACTAGTACCACCATCCCCTGATGCAGCCGCGCGCTCGGCGATCACCGCATCGAGCCGATCGAGCACGTCGTGGGTCGGATCGGGCGAATCACCGGTGCCGAAGCATGTGAGCGCTCCGGTATGACACGCAGGACCCGCGGGGATTACACGCGCGAGCACAGTATCACGATCGCAGTCGGGCGTGAGCGAGACGAGCCGCTGCACGTTGCCGCTTGTCGCCCCCTTATGCCAGAGTCCGCGCGTGCGCGAGTGATAGTGCATCTCGCCAGTTGCGACCGTTCGCTCGAGTGCTTCACGGTCTGCGCGGGCAACCATGAGCACTGCTCCGGTGCGCGCGTCCTGCGTCACGACAGTGACAAACCCATCCAGCTTGCTGAAGTCGATGTCTGTTAGCATGAGAGCTCTATTGGTTCGAAGAGCGGATTATCGCCCGCGTTTCGGCCGCGAGCGCCGCGTTAGTCGCAATTGCGTTCCCGCCGAATGCGGTCCGCGTTCCCGACCAGTCGGTAAAGACGCCGCCCGCTTCCTCGATGATCGGCAGGAATGCTGCGGCATCCCATGGCGCCATTACCGGATCGACCATCACTTCGGCTCGCCCCGTGGCCACGAGTAGATAACCGTAGCAGTCGCCCCATGACCGACTGACTTCGGCGCGTGCGACCAGACGACGCCAATCGGCGCGCTTTGCGTCATCCTCGCGGAATGTCTCATCCGTTGTGAGAACCGTCGCGCGCTCGAGGCGATCGACGCGGGACACACTGCAGCGCGAGCCGTTCCACCAGGCTCCTTCCCCCGGCGCTGCGGCAATCGCCTCCCCAACTGCAGGGAAGAACGCCGCACCGGCGAGCACCTGGGTCCCCTCTACAACGGCGACAAGTGATCCCCAGAGTGGCACGCCGCGAACGAAGGTTTTCGTTCCATCAATCGGATCGACCACCCAACGGCGCGGAGCTTCGGGACGTAGTACGCCGAGCTCTTCGCCCTCGATCCCGTCTTCGGGGAAGTTCCGCGTGATCCACGCACGGCTCGCGGATTCCGCCTCGCGATCGGCGATGGTGACCGGAGAGCCGTCGGCCTTGGCGTTCACCTCCAGCGTCGTGCGATAGTGGCGCATTGCAACGGCCCCGGCGATTTGCGCCGCTTCCTGCGCGGCCTTTAGGAGCTGCATTGAACTGACACTGTTCGGCATCAGGCCACTCGGCGCACTGAAATACGCTCGCGCTCCAGCATGTCTTTGATCTCGCGCACACTCGTCACGCCATCGTGAACGATGCCGGCGACGAGCGCCGCATCCGCACCGCCCGCGACGAGAACGTCGCGCACATCACGCGCTGACCCGGCGCCGCCGGATGCGATCACCGGCACCGACACTGCGTCGGAAACGGCGCGAGTAAGCTCGAGATCGTAGCCGGTTCGCGCACCATCGCGATCGATGCTCGTCAGAAGGATCTCCCCCGCGCCTCGATCGACACACTCGCGTGCCCAGTCGATCGCGTTCAGCTCGGTGCGTATCGTGCCCCCGTGCGTCCATACGAGCCACCCGCCTTTCTCAGGCGCGAACCGGGCATCGATGCTGGCGACGACGCATTGCGACCCGAAACGCTCCGCGCACTCACCCAGGAGCGTGGGACGCACGACTGCAGCAGTATTGATGCTCACCTTGTCTGCGCCGGCGCGAAGAGCGCGCGCGGCATCGTCGGCGGAGCGCACGCCTCCGCCCACAGTAAGCGGGATGAAGAGTCGCTCCGCCGACCGGCGCACAGTGTCGAGCAGGGTTGCGCGCTCTTCGATCGTTGCCGAGATGTCGAGGAAGGTAATCTCGTCGGCGCCTTCGCTCTCGTAGCGTTGGGCAAGCTCCACCGGATCTCCAACGTCGCGCAACATCTCGAATTGAGTGCCCTTCACCACTCGCCCCGCACGTACGTCAAGGCAGACGATGATGCGCGTCAGCATTCCGACCAGCTCACATCGCCCTTCGTGCTGAATGTTGCATCGGTCTCGACGAGCGCATCACGCACGGCAAGCCCCAGTGCCTTGAAGGCGGCTTCGACCACGTGATGACGATCGCGCCCATCCAGAACGCGAACGTGCAGAGTCGCACCCGCGTGCTCCGCGAAGGATCGCATCCAGTGATCGTACATCGCGCTCGGTAACTGACCACTGTAGTAGGGTCGGCCACCGAGATCGAGCGAGACGTGCACGAGCGCGTCGTCCATGGGAATCGTACGGTCGCCAAATCGGGTGATCCTGGCGGGCAGATATTTTCGGAGCGCGGCACCGAGGGCGATGGCGACGTCCTCGATCACGTGGTGACGGAGATCCCCCCGCGCGGTGACGGAGACATCTACTCCAGCGTATCGTGCAAAAGTTACGAGCATGTGATCGAGGAATGGAACGCTGGTGTCGATCGTTCCTCCCCCTGACGCCGGCTGGATTTCGGCACGGACGGTCGTCTCGCGCGTTTCTCTCTTGATGGCGGTCACGTTTTGATCTCCTCAGTGAATTCTTCGGCGATAGTGCGTGCGTCCAGAACGCCTGTATAGAGCGCCATGCCGATTATGGCACTAGCGACGCCTCGCTCCTCGAGTGCACGAAGATCATCGATAGTGGTGATGCCTCCTGACGCGAGAACGGGGTGATTGCTTGCCTCGACTACGTCTTCCATCAGCTCGAGATCGGTGCCACCGAGCTTGCCCTCGCGGTGCACGGCCGTGACGAGCAGGCCGGCGAGCGCAAGCGCGTTCAGCTGCGCGATGACATCAACCACATCGCGCGACAGAGTTCTCTCCCAACCGTGAGTCACCACGCGGCGATCACGCACGTCGGCGGCGACAATGATCTGGCCGGGAAAGCGCGATGCCGCTCTGGCCATCCAGCTTTCGTCTTCGATCGCCCGTGTGCCAACGACCACCCGATCGGCGCCCTGACTCAGCAAACGCTCGATCGCGTCGGCGTCACGTACGCCGCCGCCGACTTGTACGCTCGCTTCCCGCTCGCGCAGCAGCTCGATGACCAGTTGTTCGTTGGAGCCGCGTCCCGTCGCGGCATCAAGATCGACGAGGTGCAGACGCTGGAATCCGAGGCTGGCCCAGTTGCGCGCCACCTCACGCGGGTCCTCGAGGCGCAGGCGCTCTTGATCGTACGAGCCGCCCACGAGCTGCACGCAAGCGCCGTCTCGCAGATCCAGCGCCGGAATCGCAATCATGCCTCCTCCACCAGCGTGCGCAGGAACGCCACGCCCGCGCGTGAGCTCTTTTCTGGGTGAAACTGCACCCCGACAGCGCGACCTTCCCGCACCATGGCGGGGAATCGGTCGCCATCAGCATTGGTCCACGCGCGTACGACCTCGGCACGCGACGGCCGGCACGCAAAACCGTTCGCGTAGTACGCGATGTCTATTGGAGCGCGCTCGAAGGCGCCGTCATTCATATCCTCGATCGCGGACCAGCCGATGTGCGGAACTCGACGCGCGCGTACTCTTGTGACACGCCCCTCGATCACGCCAAGCCCTGCACCCGGGCCTTCATCGCTTCCGTCGAAGAGGAGCTGCATGCCCAGGCAGATGCCGACGCACGGCAGTCCTCCGCGAATTGCGTCCCGCAGCACATCACGTCCCGGTGCGAGGCTCGCGGCGGCGTGGCCAAACGCACCGACGCCAGGAAGGACCAGCATATCGCAGTTGATAGCTGCAATCGGATCGGTCTCCACGCGCACGCACGAAGATCCATCGTCGAGTGCCTTGGCGAGCGAGTGCAGATTGCCCGCGCCGTAGTCGAGGATTGTCACGCGCATGCAAGCGCTCTCTCGAGCGCATCGACTGCGCTCTCCATCATCGGTGCCGGGCCGGCTGTGATGCGGAGCGCATCTCCAATCGACGGTAGCCCTTCGAATACTCGAACTGCGACGCCGCGCTCGCGCATCCGCGTCGCCACTCGGCTGGCATTCTGTACAGGCACAAGGACGAAGTTGGCCTGAGAGGGAAGCGGGGCGAGTCCCAGCTTGCGCAATGACTCCGCCAACCGGTCACGACTGACCCGCGCATCGGCGACCCGTGCTGCGACCCACGCGCGATCCTTCGCCAGCACCGCCAGGGCAGCGCGTTCGGCGGCTATGCTCACCTTGTACGGCCCGCGCGATTTCTCCACCTCGGCGACGATTGCAGGTGCGCCGATCGCATAGCCGATGCGCAGCCCCGCCAGCCCGAACGCCTTCGACATCGTTCGCACGACCAGCGCACGGTCGCTCGCTGCGGCCAGCTCGAGACAGGATTCGTCAGCAAACTCGGCGTACGCCTGGTCGAGGATTACCGCACCGGGAGCGCTTGCAATGAGCCGCTCGAGTGCCGCTCGCGAGACACAGGTCCCGGTAGGATTGTTCGGGGAACAGACATAGATGATGCGAGCTCCGGTCGCAACGAGTGCCTCGGGATCGATGTCCCACGACGGTGTCATCGGGACGGACACGGGAATCACTCCGTTGATCTGCGCAAATACCGGAATCATCGTGAACGTGGGTGCGCTGAACGCGAGTGATTCCCCGGGCTCCGCGAGCGCGCGAATGGCCGAGGCGAGGACGTCGTCGGAGCCGCATCCGGTCACGATCCGGGAGCGATCCACACCCGCGTAGGCGGCCAACGCCTCCTTCAGCTCCAATGCATAAGCCGACGGATAGCGAGTGAAGGCGCCATCGGCGACATCACGTATTGCTTCCTGTGCCGAAGGCGGCGCTCCCCACAGGTTAGTGTTGTCGCTCAAATCGACATTGCAACGGTTCGGTTCGGCGGCGTAAAGCGGCACGTCACGGTACGCGGCACGTCCAGGCAAGGATGATTCGATCACGTCGTCACCTCAGTCGGTCTCGGAGCAGCTCGCCACGCCCGTGCGGCATCCGCGTGTGCCGTCAGACCTTCAGCCTCGGCGAACACCGCGACACCTTCAGCGAGTCTTTCCGCCGCGGCGGGCGAGACGCGTTGATAGGTGGTCCAGCGAATGAAATCCTGCGTGGAAAGCCCCGAGTACGAGCGCGCCAAGGCACCGGTGGGAAGCACGTGATTCGCACCAGTCATGTAGTCGCCAAAGCTCACCGAAGCGGCGGGGCCGAGGAAAATGGATCCGGCGTTCCGCACGCGCGGCAGGACCGCCTCGGGATCACCAACAGCGAGCAGCAGGTGTTCCGGCGCATAGGCTTCGGCAAAGCGAAGCGCCGCGTCGACGGAGCTGGCCTCGAGGAGAGCGCCTCGCGTGGCAAGTGCTGCCTCGATGATACTCGCGCGTGGTTGACGCTTCAGCAGCAAATGAAGTTCTTGCTCCACCCGACGCGCAATCTCGCTTCCGACAGTCACACAAACGACACACGCGTCGTCGTCGTGCTCGGCTTGCGCCAGCATCTCGCGCGCTACGAATTCAGGATCGCCGCCCTCATCGACAATCACGAGCAGCTCGCTCGGCCCCGCTGGAGCATCGGTGCCGACGACTCTCGCTACCTGGAGCTTCGCCTCGGCTACATAGGCATTGCCGGGTCCGACGATCCGGTCTACTCGCGGAATGGTGTCCGTACCATATGCCATCGCAGCGATCGCTCCTGCGCCCCCGACAGCGAACACTCGATCGACGCCAGCGATCGCCGCAGCGGCCAGCACCACGCTGGAGGGATTACCGGACCCGCTCGTCGGTGGCGAGCAAAGGACGATTTCGCGAACGCCGGCGATCCGCGCTGGAATCACCCCCATCAGCACGGAGCTCGGATACGCGGCGCGGCCGCCGGGCGCATACACTCCCGCGCGCATCAGAGGATCCGGTCGGCGCCCGACAACGACGCCCCGTTCCGCTTCGATCTCGTACGCACTCGCTGGATTCGCGGCGTGAACCCGGGCAATGTTGTCACCTGCGCGCTCCATGGCGCGACGCACGACAGGGTCGAGCATCTCGAGGGCACGCGTACACGCTTCGCGCGACACCTCGAGCTCGTCGAGATCGACTCTATCCAGCTCACGTGCGAGCGCTCGTAGCGCGGAATCGCCGTCACGTCTTACGCGGAGGAGAATCTCGGTGACCCGATCCTGTACGAGCGGATCGGCGCTGAAGCCGCGGTCGAAGAGAATCGCACGCGCGCGCGCATCGAGCTCCGACGCTGTGCCGCGCACCGCGAACAACATGTCGCGCGCGGCCGAGGTAACTGGCAGTGATGCGGTCACGGCATCAGCCTCTCGATCCGCGTCACGAGGATGCCTTCACCGCCGAGAGTTTTGAGATCGGCGATCGTGCGATAGATCGCATCCTGCCGGACAACCGCGTGAACGGCCACGAGGTGGCCACCGTTCAGAACGTCGATCACGGTCGGTCCATTGAGACCGGGAAGCACACGCCGAACCTGATCGAGCGCCGCACGGGGAATGTTGGCCATGATGTAGCGCATTCCCCGGGCGCGGAGGACTGATTCGAGCGCCGCCACAAGCTCGTCCATCGCGCGCTTCCGCCCTGGCAATCTTTCAGGCGCGATGATGAGTCGGGCAGTCGACTCGAGGATCGTCGCGATTTCACGGAGCTGGTTGACGCGAAGCGTCGACCCCGTGGAAACGAGGTCGGTCACGATGTCCGCAATGCCGAGGTGCGGAGCGATCTCCGCCGCGCCGCTGACGGGAACGATGGTAATAGTGCAATGCGCATCAGCGAAGTAGTGCTTGGTGATTCGCGGGAAGGCGGTGGCGACACGAGGTCCGCCGTTCCCGTCACTGACGATGTCGGTTAGAGACGCTATCCCGCTCTCCTCGCGCGCGGCGACGACAAGCCGGCAGCGGCCGAACTCGAGATCGAGCAGCGACTCGAGAGCGCGTTCCGACTCGCAAACCAGGTCCCATCCCGTGACCCCGGCGTCGGCAGCACCATCGGCGACGAATTCGGGGATGTCCTGCGCCCGGACGAAGATCGCCTCGAAATCGGCACCCAGAGACGCAACGAGCGCGCGATCTCCGGCGGAGCGGAGCTCGAGACCCGCATCGGCGAAGAGCGTGCGGACGTCATCCGCCAAGCGCCCCTTGTTGGGGAGCGCAATTCTGAGCCTGCCGTTTGATCGTTGTTGCATCGTGAGTCGGGTGTCTGGTTGGATAGTGCGCACACAAAAAAGCGGCCCGTCCGGAGTGGACGGGCCGCGGCATAACGCGTTAGGGAGCCGTTACACGGTCATCCGCATGCGCGCATTGCCCCGACCCGTCGGGCCGTGGAGATGATGCGCGCGATGATGCTGGCGAATGGTGTTGGTCATTGAACGCAAAGTATGGATCGTCTGGTGCCAAGTCAAGCGCTGTAATCGTGAGGATGCGAAGATGGCGTGTACATCAAGAGGCGCCGGTCAGAATCGAACTGACGAATAGCAGATTTGCAGTCTGCCGCCTTACCACTTGGCCACGGCGCCGTGCTACAAAGCTATCGGGTCCAGAGGCCCCAGAGCAATCGGATCGCGAAGATGCCGAATACGATTCCGCCCACGAGTATCAGTCCAAGCACGAAGACCGAGAATGAGATCGCCCCCATCACACTCCGCTTCTCACGATCGAGTTCCGCACGCGCAACGAGATGATGCTCCAGCAGCGCCACATTCTTCATGTTCGCCTTCCAAGCCGCATCGAACAAATCTCCGAGTGCCGGAACGGCGCCGACCAGCGTGTCGATGCCGACATTCACGAGCATCCTCGCCAGCGTGAACGACGGGACTTTTGCCCGCGCCGCCTCGAGAACGATGTAGCCGGCCAGCACCCCGCCAATCAAATCGCCGACTACCGGAATCAGCCCGATGATCGCATCAAGACCGAACTTCCAGCCAAGCCCAGGAATCGTGATGGAATTGTCGAGCAGCTTCGCCAGCACGCGCACGCGCTTGATCGCGCTCTCGGGATCATCGCCGAAAATTCCCTCCCTCGCGGCAACGACAATTCGTGGCTGTGTCCTGCTCACTGCGACACCTTTGCCTCGAGCGCCGACATGCGCTTCGGCCCCGGGTAAGGTTTGTCGCCCTTGATGGCGCCCCACAGAATGCGATTGAACAGATCGTCGTTCGACATGTCTTCCTTCTCCAGCACCAGCTTCTTCGAAGCCTCGGCCAACGCCCCCCGCGGCGGATTCTTCTCGTCGAGCGGCACACTCGACCTGAGCGCGACGTAAGGCGTAAGATCCGGCGTCGTCTCCCAGATCTCCCGCAGCGGGCGACTGTAGTGATCGAACTGGGACATCCGTCCAAGACCCAGGATGTCCTCGATCGTCGCCAGGACATCCGCTGTATTGGCGAATCGATGAAACACCTTGCCCCTGTTGTACGCCGAGATCACGAGCATCGGTGATCGATGCGAGTCGACGTGGTCCGGGCCGTCCTGCGCATCGTCTTCGAGCACGAAGACTACCGTGTTCTTCCAGAACGGGCTCTTCGTCAGAGCCTCGATGATTCTTCCCAGCGCGAGGTCGTTGTCCGCCATGTAGGCTCGCGGCGTCGGCTTGCCCGCTTCAGCACCAGACGTATGGTCGTTCGGCAGAAGCATGATTTCGAGCGCCGGCAACTTGTCACTCCGTACGAATTCCTGAAACTCCTTGAGCCACACGTCGGCGCGCGCTTGATCGGGAATGTCCAGGTTCCATCCCGAATACGCGGTGTTGGTGTGACCAATCAAAGTCGTTTTGTTTGGCGCGGTGGACACTGGTGTGCCCGCCGGAGGCGGATCGTCCGGCTCGCTAACGAACTCGCCGTAATTCCTGTAGGTAATCCCCGCACGCTCGGCGAGATTCCACAGATATCCACTGGACGGCTCGGACACGTCGTCATCCGGTACCTTGCCACGATTGAGCCCCTGATAATCGTAGCTCCGTCCCCGACCCGAGTAATTGGTCGGCGTCGTCTTCCCGGTGTAATCAGTCACGTACGCCGCCGTCGACCAGTTGTGCCCATCGGCGCTGACTTCGGCGTTTACGAAGAAGCGATCGAAGATGCCGAATCGCTCCGCGAGAGCGTGATGGTTTGGTGAGACGCTACGCGGAAAGAAAACGAGCGCCGAATCCCCGTCAGCCTGGGGGAGATCGCCGAGAACCTGATCGTAGGTCCGGTTCTCCTTGATGATGTAGATGACGTGCTCGAATGGCGGATACGCTTTCCTCGGTTGAGCGACGTTCCATCCGTTCGCTGAAGCAACACGGTTGGAAAATCCTTCGAGCTCTCCGCCGCTTGTGCGCGCCGCGGAAATGATTGTCAGCGTCCCACTGATTTGTCCGAGCGTGTAGTCCCAGTTGTGGGCCGGGTTTGGCTGAAGCGGTTGCGCGCGCTTGACGTTGGGTCCGGCGCCTCGACCTTTCCCGTTGACAACGATGACCTCGGTGCCATCCGTGAAAACCGCCGACGGATACCAGCCCACAGGAATTCGCCCCGCTAACGCGTCGTTGCCTTTCGCTCCCGACTCCCCGGATGTCGATGCCGAGAGATCGAAGACGGCGACCGCATTGTTGTCGGCCTCAGCAACGAAGAGACGCGTACCATCGGGTGATAGTGCCAGCGCGTTGGGAGTACTTCCCTCGCCGGTCGCCGCCGGGGACGGATCGCTCAGCGTGGCGACTACACGCTGGCTGCGAGTATCAATGACGCTCACCCTGTCCGTGCTGCCCGACGCAACAAACAGTCGGGAACCGTGCGGACCGAGCGCGAGCGCCGACGGATGCCTGGCCACCCGGATCCGTGTTCCTTCTCCCAGGGTTCCATTCGTGCGCGCCGGAAAGGCCGAGACCGTCCACCCGCCCCACGCGGACACGTACACCGTTCCATCCAGCCCAACAACAACTCCGTACGGATACTTCTCGGTGGAGAGCCTTTGCACGACCCGACGCGACGCGAGATCGATCACCGCCAGCGAATCGCCCAGATTCTCGGCCGCATAAATCGTTCGTCCGTCGCGCGAGATCGCGATTCCCGCGGGATAGCGCGTCCCATTCTTGTCCTTCTGTTTCGGCGCCAATGCAATGGAATCCGTGAGCGTCGCCCGACCATCGCGCCAGTCGAACCGATAGATCAAATCCTCGTTGCCACCCGAGACATACAATGATTTTCCGTCCGGGCTGAAAACAATCCCGAGGAATACTGCGGGAAGCGTAATTGTTTGAATCACTCGTCCGGATGCCCGTTCGACGACCTGGATGCCCTGCTCCCTCCAGCCGTTGAGCAGCACAACCACGCGATTCTTTTCGGGCGAGAGCGTCATCGCCAACGGCATCGAGCCGAGATCGTACGAGACTCCGGCGGGATCGAGTCGGGCGCCGGTTGGAAGACGTCGAGCTCCCGATGGATCCTGCGTCGAGATGTCGCCCGCGCCTTGCGGAGATGGCGAACCGCATGCGCTAACGATGAGCGCCAGCACCGATACGCGAATGAATGTCTGATTCATCCGCAAAAAGATGGCATTGACACCCGATTCTGCCAGTCTGATACTCCGCCAATGCGTACCACTTCAGTAAAGCTCCGGATTGTCCCGGCGACAAAAAAAGACGTCCCGCTCATTCGTGACCTCATCCTCGAGCTCGCCGAGTACGAGCGGGCGCTTCCGGGCGAGGCGCCGGTTACGGAGAAGGACCTGGCCAAAACGCTATTCGGCAAACAGCCCGCCGCCGAAGTTCTGATCGCCCATCTTGGCGATGAGCCCGCCGGGTTCGCACTTTTCTTCCACAACTATTCGACCTGGCTCGGCAGGCGCGGAATCTATCTGGAAGATCTCTTCGTCAGGCCCTCGGCGCGAAAACACGGAGTCGGGTTTGCCCTGTTGCGCGAGATCGCGCGGCTGGCTGTTGAGCGTGATTGCGGTCGTGTGGACTGGTCCGTGCTTAACTGGAACGAGCTGGCAATCTCATTCTACAAACGGATCGGCGCGAAATCCATGGACGACTGGACGACCTTCCGGCTTACCGGCAAAGCACTTGCCGAAGTAGCCGGAGCGAAGAAATGATCCACGGCCGCAGGCCGCGGCAGCTGTTCGTAGTTTGGGGCGTCTCGCTGGTTGCGATCGGGCTGATCTACTGGCTCGAGTATTCCGCGCCCGCGCTGCACGAGTTGCTGCTGCCCTTCTACTGGATCATTCTTGCCATCGCGTTCTATCTCACCTGGCGGTGGCTCCGCGCTCGTTCACGCAAGGATCGGAGGGGAAAGGATCGCAGGCGCACCGACCGCCGCGATCAGAACGACACTATTTCGTCCTGAGAATCGATAGGGCGAAGCCGGCAGGTACTGGCGCAGCGCGCGAGACAATACGGCCGCCTCCAATCGCTCCTGCTGCCACACCAAAACGCAGATAGGCCGCCGAGCCGTCGACAATGTTGATCGAGGTAACGCCAGTGGCACCAAGCTGTTGCGTGAGAAGGGGCCATGTGCCGTCGTTCACCGCGGATACCATCGAGCGGATGTTCCAGCTCGGATTCAGATCGATTGGCTGGGCTCCAGGAACGAAATCGTCCGCATAGGTGGTAACGGTCCAATCGCGAATCCACGCGCTGAGATCCGGTGTTATCGCGCGTGTGAGATTTGCGAGGCCGTGAATCCCGGAGGGCGGGTTGGCAAGCTGGAACCACAATTGACTTTCTGACTCGCCGCGCCGGTCGGCAGCATAGCGCAGGAACGACCAGATAGCACCTCGTGTCGTGATGTTGGCGTTGTTCCCATATGGGGAAGTGATTAGCGGGTTGGTCAGGAATTCGCGAAATCGCCGGAAGTTCGCGGAACCAAAGTTGTCGAACGCGGTCTGCGTCTTCTGGGAAGACTGAATCAGCGGGTACGTGATATTCTGTCCCGGCGCGAGTCCGCTCGCTCGATAGAACGTCAGCTCTTCCGCTTCGTGCGCGAGACCCTCGTCCAGAAACGTGTCCTCGAACGTGCTCGAGGCATTCACATAGAGATGCCTGGATGCATTTATGATGTGCTGGAATTCGTGGGCGAGTGTTCCGACCGACACGGTTCTCACGAATTCAACTGTGCGCACGTTCTGGTTGATGATCCCCTCGGGGTCGGGGGCAAGCAGGTAGAACAATTCCGCGAAGTTGCTCGCCGCGCAGGCCTGAAGGGAGCCATCTGTGGTCTTCGGAAACAGGTCTCGGCTGTAGAAGAACCCGCCCACATAGAAACTCTGGCTCGGGGGCGTGAGCTCGTTGACCGCGCGCGTGAAGAACAGGATCACGTGCTGGTTGTTGTCGATGTCTGTGGGGTCGCCGAAGTTGAGCGTGTCGACAGGATACACCAGCGTGTCGAACGCACTCCCGAAATATTCGTAGTCGGGTAGGGTGAAGCCGTTCGCCGGGTTGGCTGTATCGCTCACGATTATCGCGCGGTTGCTGATCGCGACGATTCGACCCGTCCTGACGTTGGGGTTCGTGCAGGTGGACGAAGAATTCGTGTTGATGTTCATCAGGTCGCCGACCTGGGGAACCGCGACCGACAGGTTGAAGCGACCCTCTGTCTCCCGCTTCGCAATCCGTGCTTGCGAAATCAATGGGGTTAGGTCCCTCAGCGATCGCTCACGGAGCGCCATCTCAAATGCTTCGTCCTTGCGCAGCCTGGCAGAAGGTGCCTGCCGCTGCACGAGAGGTGCGAGCCGATTCGGCGACGCACCAATGGTGGTGTTCCCGGTCGAGATGGAAAGCCGTAACGATGACCCCGCAAAATCCGAGAAGAACGGAACGGCAATGAACTCCGCCCCGCTGGCGGTGCCCTGCACGCAGAATTCAGAGGCCGCAGCGCCCGATAGCAAAGCAAGTTCTCCGACTTCGAGATTGAACGCGCCCGAACCGGCCTGGCAGGGCGGTGGCAGAACGATCACCGTTCCTGTCTTCTCGAACGTGCCCGAGATCGCGCGAATCGTGGTCATCCTGTCAGAAGCATGAGCCACGAGTATCGCGCCCGTGCCGAAATTGTCGGCGGTCACGATCGACGTATCAGCTGACTCGACTGTCGTCGCAATCAGGACAACGTTTCCGAACTTGTCAGCCGGGCGTGCGTTGAGACGAAACGCATCGCCGATCCCAAGAAGCCTGACCGTGTCTCGCGAAAGGAGCATCTGGGTGGGAGGACCCGCGATCGCGACCGCGGTGAAGGTGACCGGTTTGAGGCTGGTGACTGTGGCCGTAGCACTCTGATTTCCCGCAATCGAGCCAAGCGTCCATTCCACCGTCGCCGCCCCATTTGCATCGGTGACCGACGATGCCACGCTGAGCGTTCCCGATGTTGTGTTCCAGGCGACCGCGATGCCGGAGACTCTGCGGCCCAGGGAGTCCGAGACCTTGATAGTCAGCGGTTGACGAACCTTGCTCCCGACTTCCGATGTACCCAATGCGTCGCCCGAGACGAGAACTACGCTCGCTGCCGGTCCGGGTTTCGGGCCCGATGCATCCCCGCACCCAGTCATCGGAACGACGACCATGGCAGCAATGAACACGCTCAACGGGGGAACGAGGCGCATATCTGTGGGGACTCTAAACGAAGTGTGCGCGCAACCAGAGTTCCGTACTGCGTACCCGCGGAAGCTACCTGGCGGAATCTTCCGCCGCTTGCGGGCCGCTGCGTCCGGTGCGGTTCTTCATAGAGTCGCCGGCATCGGGGAGCTCAGAGACTTCCTCGACGAAAATCTGAGTCAGCTCATCGACCCGGTCCTGAACGAGCATGTCGCTGGCGCGCGAGATAGTAGCCGCGCGATGCGTGACGTCGTCGATCGCCGCGCGCACGGTAGCCGCACCCTCCACCGCGAGCATCTGCGACACTGCCGCTGACGGAGAAAGCTCTCCGACCAGGCATTGCACGAGAATTGCCCGCACTGCTGGCGGCTGCAGCCCGTCGGTGAGGCGTGTGACGGCTTCCGCTTCCATACCCGCGCGACTGCTCATATCAGTGTGATTTGAGATAGGCGATCACGACACGATCGACGAGCTGATTCTCTGGCACAACACGCGCCAGACCGGCCAGGAGCCAGAAACGACATCACCATGAGAAGGAGGGGAGGAGGATGGCTGCACGAAAATCGCCACGCCGCCGGAAGTACGGGAAGGCGGCCTCGAAGCGCGTCGAAAGCGCGATGCGACGGAGGAAAAAAGGAACCCTCAAATCCGGAAGAAGTGGAAGGACCGTGAAGAGCCGGAAGCAGGCAATCGCTATCGGACTCTCCGAAGCGCGTAAGAAGGGCGCGAAGGTCCCTCGCAAGCGAACTGGACGAAAAAGCTCGGCCGGACGAAAGCGGAGCCGCTGACAGGAACTATTAGACAACTAGCTAACTCGGCTGGCATTCACCGCGTGGGACATTCCCCACGCGGGTTTCTACGCTCGGCCGATTTTCAGTATTTGGCGAGGTAGTTATCCAGCTCCCACTGCGAGACCTGCGTGATGTACTCCTCCCACTCTAGACGCTTCGCGGCGAGAAACT
>Ga0193727_1000043_pt1 | contig 35468 bp, 29 predicted proteins | sample H2c2metaG_FD_143051 | JGI IMG/M metagenome (GOLD analysis project Ga0193727, IMG submission 143051) | Soil microbial communities from a riparian zone of the East river system, Colorado, United States - H2c2 | ecosystem: Environmental > Terrestrial > Soil > Riparian zone | place: USA: East River...
AAGGGGCGAACATATTTGGCCGGCATCAACCTGGCATCGTGCCCAAGCGATGCGAGTTTGCGGCTCAGGTGATGTGCGCCGACGCAGGCTTCCATGCCGATCAGGCAAGGCGGTATATTGTCGAGCCGCGCTTCCACTTGGCCACGCGACCACTTTTGCCGCAGCACGATGGCGCCGCGCGCATCGTGGCCCACGACGTGGAACGAGTTCTTGCCGATATCGATCCCGATCACGGCGATCGCGGTATTGGGTGTCTGAGACATGGCGTGCTCCCTCGTCTTTGGCGCCCCTTTTTAGCTTCGCTTGCTGGCGGGGCAGGAGCACGGCCGGACCATCCCATTACCGGACGCGGAGCACGAACATTCCAGCTACGACACTCTCATTCAATATGGTGGCAAGTTTTCGCGGTACAGTCGGGTGCGTATATTGAGGTGGCGACGGAATCCGACGAACGGCTGCGCATGAAGGAGAAAGACCGGCAGGGAGGAAGAGCTATGCGACACCTCGTTCGGTCCCGCTCCGAGCTGCAAGATCGGGTGACCGAACTCATCGAGCAACAGACGGCCATCTCGGAAGTGCTGCGCGCCATTGCGAGCTCGCCGCACGACTTGCAGCCCATCTTCGACGCCATCCTCGACAGCGCCACACGTCTCTGTCGAGCAGACGTAGTCACCTTACGTCTCTCCGAAGAAAGTGGCCTTCGTCTAGTGGCGATGCGAGGGGACCCCCTTTTGGTTAGTTACCTGTGGTCATCATTCCCCGCGCTCGCAGAAAAGGGGAGCTTACAGAGTCGAGTAGCCACAAGCAGGTTACCCGCCCACATCCCCGACTTGGCAGCGCTTGAATTCGATCATCGGGATGGTTCTTGGATCACGGCGGTGAACGCAGGTTATCGAGCTACCCTGATTGTGCCGTTGCTCAAAGACAATGAGATAGTCGGGACAATTAGTCTGGGCCGCACACGGGTGCAGCCGTTCTCCGACAAACAGATTTCCTTATTCAGGGACTTCGCTGCCCAAGCCACCATTGCCTTGGTGTGCACCCGCCGCGAGCGGCAATATCGCGAGGCGCAGATGGCGCTGGCGCATGCCAACCGCGTCGCGACGATGGGCCAGCTGACGGCCTCGATTACCCATGAAGTGAACCAGCCGATCACGGCGGCAGTCACATACGCGTTAGCGGCTCGGCGCTGGCTAAGCGCGGAGCCACCGAATTTTCACGAGGTGGATGACGCGCTCTCTCTGATTGTCAAGGAGGGGAATCGCGCAGGCGAGGTCGTTGAGCGAATTCGTGCGCTCATTAAGAAGGTGCCCGCACGAAAGGACGCCATAGCGATCGACGATGCCATCCTTGAGGTTATTGCTCTCACCCGTACGGAGGCCGCAAACAATAGCGTGTCGGTGCGGACGCAATTTGCGGAAGGCTTGCCGCGTGTCCAAGGCGATCGGGTCCAACTGCAACAAGTGATGCTGAACTTAATCGTCAACGGCATTCAGGCCATGAGTGGTGTTGGGGAAGGCGCGCGCGAATTACAGATCAGCATTGATGCCGTCCCGTCCGAAGGTGGCGTGCGCGTCGGGGTGCGGGACACCGGCCCGGGGCTGAGCCCGGAGAGCCTCTCGCGTCTGTTCGAGCCATTCTACACGACCAAGCCCGAGGGCATGGGCATGGGCCTATCTATCTGCCGCTCGATCATCGAAGTCCACGGCGGACGGCTGTGGGCGATACCGTGCGAACCGCAGGGGGCTCTCTTTCAGTTTACGATCCCCGCTACCTGAGTGGACGGACCGTGATCGAGTCGATGTCGCTCCTGGCAGGAAACGGACATGGCGCGCTGTCCGATTGAGTCCGTTGTGCGCTCCAAAGCGGACGTCGGCGGAACGGGCTTGATCAAGGTGACGCTCGACAATGCGCCTTCCTCCGCGGCGGTAACGTTGACCGGTTAGGTTAAAAGGCGAGTTTCATTGCGCTGTGGCAACTAGCCGCTATCTTCGCGGAAATGAATTCAATTTGTGTTCTGTTTTAATCATTGATCGCGATGAAAAAACCGCGTGAACCTTCGACCGAAGTCATTTGCCCCGCCTGCGATGGCACGGGGTTGCAGAAGGTCAAGCAGCCAACGCAACCGGGCCGCAAAGTCTATCCGCCGAAATGTGCGGAATGTCTCGGCAAAGGCCGAATACAGAGGCCAGCCGCAAAGTGAGTTGGATCGATCCGAGGCGGCCATCAGTGCGAGCTTCCCCATCGACATTTTGCCACCGGCAAGGCCGTGAGCCGCGACATCGTAATCGGCAAGCGCATCAGCGGACCGCTCGCGTGTAGCGCGAGGCGGATCACAGACCTGCGGCGGCTATTTCGACGAGATTTGGCGATCACGATGATGACGCACCGCTGCCGCATCCTCCACAAGATCAGGTGCGGTGATGGTGAGGTCTAGGATCGTTGGGGTTGGCGGACGTACCCTACCTCACGGTCCAAGAGAAGCCCCAGAGAGCAATGCTCCGGGGCTTCTTGTTTTGCCCGCGCTATTAGGCAGGCATGGCTTAATGACGAACCCGCCAAATCAATTTCGCCGCTCTCGTTTGTGACGCAAACCATGTCCGAGATTACCCCAGCTAACCGGACATGGCGTCGACAGCCCAATTCGGTCGAAAATGACCCCTTGCGGAAGTGGTCGGCTTTAAGGGCGAGCGCCATAGACCTTCGTATCGTTCCGTGAACCTTTAGATACCCGACGTTTACCTACGTTCAATTGAGCTGCCGATCGCAATCATCTTAGCTAGGGTATGCGATAGCGCTCCCCCCGTTTCCGGTGCCAGTCGCGACGTCAGATCCAAGGAGCTACAAAATGCGGATCTACAGTTTGGCCCTTTGAGCTATTGATTGAGATGACCAAGGCTTACGGACAACAGCTTGCCGAGGCGATGCGAATCGAAGAAGACGCACCGGCGATCGTTACCCGGGGATTGCGTACAGCTGATATAGCGGTCACGGAGATTCGATGTGACAGTCCGCTGCCGCAAATGAGCCGTCCGCTTCGGCAGGAAGATGCTTTTCTCGTCGCTTTGTACCTTCGCGATTCTCCCAATCGCGAATATTGGGAGGATGGCCGACGAGCGTCGGTGTGCGACTTGCGGGTTGGCGAGAGTTGTCTCCATGACCTGAAGCGAGTTCCCACCGCTCTCTTCGACAAGCCCTATCACTCTCTGGCTTTCTATCTGCCGCGTGCGGCGCTGGACGCGATCGCTGACGACGCCAACGCGCCGCGAATTCGCGATTTGAGCTATAAGCCCGGCGCGGGCGTCAACGACGTCACGATTTCCGGCCTAGGGAGCTTGCTGCTGCCCGCCCTCAGCCATCCTGACCAAGCTAACCCGTTGTTTGTCGACCACGTCCTGCTGGCGGTCGGGGCGCATATCGCGCACACCTATGGAGGCATGCGGCCAGTGTCGCGGCCGGCCCGGGGTGGACTCGCGCCATGGCAGGAGCGACGCGCGAGGGAATTTCTTCGCGCCAACATCAAGCGCGGTGTGGCGCTCAAGGAGGTGGCGCGAGAGTGCGGCCTATCAGTGGGTTATTTCTCGCACGCCTTCCGTCACACGCTGGGAGTGGCGCCGCACAAGTGGCTAATTGAGCAGCGCGTCGTGCTATCCAAAGAAAAGCTGCGTGATGACGGGCTGTCGTTATCGGATGTGGCCGCGGAGTGCGGCTTCAGCGACCAAAGTCACCTCACGCGAGCTTTCAGACAGACGGTCGGCGTAAGTCCGGGCGAGTGGCGTCGGGCTCTCCAGCGATAGCAAGCGAGCATCGTAGTTATCAGTACCGTTCAAAAAAGCGGATTGGGTAACATCGAGCGCGATCCAGCGATCCGAAGAACCTCATCGTAGGCCCCTGCGCGTAGGCCGGGCAGCCCATTGACTCGGATACGACCCTGCCGGTGCTTGCGCAACAATTCGAACCAGCCCGTGATATCGACAAGCACGCCGTGGAAAAAGATCTCCTGCCGCGAGGGGACTTTACTCGCGACGCAGCTCTGGCCGCCAAATCAGGCCGATTGGCGCGCGCCCCAAATCAACGCCGAGCGTAAGTTCAGTATTGCTAGACCGCGGCGTTAGCATTCCGCCAGCGGTTGAACCAACGTTTTTCAACTGCTGCGCTCGACCTGGTTTGTAATTGTTCTCAACCGCGGCAAAAGCGCCGTGCTTTTCAGAAGTGGAGTTAGAAGCAGAACCGTTCCAGAGACGACAGTCTCATCAAAGATGATCATCGGTCTGCGCGGCATATTCACGGTCGAGCTTGAGTTAACACGAACCAGATCGCAAAAGAGGTATGATATGTCGAGGCCGTTATTGAAATCTTCTCAAGACGCTGTTGCGAGGGCGGCTATCCCACGCCTTTTTGTTCTTGAGCTGAACGCCGGCCGCATTCACTCCATGAATACGGACGGTTCCGGCCGCAAGACCATCGTGTCGGATTGCCATTTGCCCGACGGCATCGTCGTCGATGTTGAGGCTGGCCATATCTACTGGACCAACATGGGCATCCCAAGCCTCAACGACGGCTCGATCGAGCGCGCCGACATCGACGGCAAGAACCGCAAGACAATCGTTGCGCAGGGAGACACCCACAGTCCGAAGCAGATCATCCTCGATAAGAAGGGCAGCAAGCTCTATTGGTGCGACCGCGAGGGCATGCGCGTCATGCGCTGCAAGCTCGACGGCTCGCAGCTGGAAACGCTCATCGAGACGGGGCGCGGCGAAGCCGACAACCGGGATGCGACACGATGGTGTGTTGGGCTGGCGATCGACCCGAAATTCGGACATATCTACTGGAGTCAAAAAGGCCCCGACAATGCCGGGCTCGGCCGCATCTCGCGCGCCAATGTCGAAATTCCCGCCGGCCAAACTGCGGCGACCAGGTCAGACATCGAGATCTTCTTCGATGGGCTGCCGGAACCGATCGATCTCGAACTCGACCACGAGAAACGTGTTCTCTACTGGACCGACCGCGGCGACCCGCCGCGCGGCAACACAGTGAACCGGGCTTCGATCGACAACAAGCCCGCCGAGCCGGAGGTCGTGGTGACCCACCTCATGGAGGGGATCGGAATCGCGCTCGACGTTCCAAACGACCGCATGTTCGTGACCGATTTCGCCGGCTCAATTTTCTCCGCACGGCTCGATGGATCCAGTGAACGAAATGTCCTCGAAGCACAGGGCAACCTCACCGGCATCGCATATGCCGAAATTCCGAAGGACAAGTGACATGTCGAAAAACAAACCTATTCGCCGCATCGCCATCATCGGCACAGGCGTGATCGGCGCGAGCTGGACCGCGCTCTATCTCGCCAAGGGACTGCAGGTCGTCGCAACCGACATCGCGCCGAATGCAGAAGCCGCGCTGAGGAAGTTCGTCGAGACCGCCTGGCCGGCGCTCAAGCGATTGGGCCTCTCGCCCGGAGCGTCGCAGTCGAATCTGACATTCACGGCCGACCTTCCAAAGGCGCTCGCCGGGGCCGATCTCGTCCAGGAGAACGGGCCCGAGCGGATCGAATTCAAGCAGAAGCTCTATGGGCAGCTCGACGAGCTGTTGTCGCCCAACGTAATCATCGCTTCGAGCTCGTCGGGGCTCACCATGAGCGAAATCCAGAAGGGCGCCGCGTCCCATCCCGAGCGCTGCGTCATCGCCCACCCGTTCAATCCGCCGCACTTGATGCCGCTGGTCGAAATCGTCGGCGGGGCCAAGACCTCGGAAGCGACGATCCGGCGTGCGGATGAATTTTACACCTCGATCGGGCAGCGGACGGTGCGCGTCAACAAGGAAATGCCGGGCCATGTCGCCAACCGTCTGCAGGCGGCGTTGAGCCGCGAGGTCTATTACCTCGTTGCGGAGGGCGTCGTGAGCGCCGCCGATGTCGATACGGCGCTTTCCTGGGGGCCGGGCCTGCGCTGGGGCGTGATGGGCGGCTTGATGCTCAACCACCTCGGCGGTGGTCCAGGCGGCATCGAGCACTTCTTCCAGCAGTTCACCGGCCCGATGACGGCCTGGTGGAAGACCCTCGGTTCGCCGGTGCTGACTCCGGAGGTGCAAAAGAAGCTCATCGACAGCGTTCATGCCGAGGCCGGATCGCGCACCATCCAGGAGTTGGAGGCGGAGCGTGACGAAGTTTTGCTCGGCTTGATCGAGCTGCGCAACAAGGTTGCCAGGTCGAGCCAAACGAAAGTGACGGCGACGGTCGCCTGAGGTCAGGCGTCACCGGCGAAATCAATCACGAGATCAATCATAAGTCCTTCGACTATTCCGGCTTTTAAGCCACAGCATCAGGAATTCCAAATGCCCACCGCAACCGCAACACGCAAGACCGCCGCACCGAAGCCGATCCCCGTACCGAATGCCGACTTCTATCAGCTGATCGAGCTGCTCACACCCGAGGAGAAAGCGGTCGTCACGAAGGTGCGGACCTATATGCAGACCAAGGTCCAGCCGATCATCAACAAGTATTGGTCCGACGACGCGTTTCCGTTCGAGCTGCTGCCTTCGTTCAAGGAACTCGGTATCAGCGGGCTCGGCTAAGAGGGTTACGGCTGCGCCGGCGGCAGCCAGAAGCTGTACGGCTTCGTCACGATGGAGATCGCGCGCACCGACGCGTCGTTCTGCACGTTCTGGGGCGTCCACAGCGGTCTCGCGATGGGCTCGATCTATCTCGATGGATCCGAGGAGCAGAAGCAGAAATGGCTGCCGCAAATGGCGCGTTACGAAAAGATCGGGTGTTTTGGGTTGACCGAGCCGCTGGTTGGTTCGGGAGCGAGCGGCGGGTTGACCACGACCGCCAAGCGCGAGGGTGACACCTGGATTCTCAATGGCCAGAAGCGGTGGATCGGCAACTCAACTTGGTGCGACGTTTCGATCATCTGGGCGCGGGATCTGGCGGACAACCAGGTCAAGGGGTTCATCGTCGAGAACAAGTCGACGCCCGGCTTCAGCGTCGAGAAGATCGAGCACAAGATTGCGCTCAAGGTGGTCCAGAACGGCCAGATCACCCTGAAGGACGTACGTGTGCCCGAAGCGAACCGCCTGCAGGGCGGCAACTCGTTCCGCGATACCGCACGCGTGCTGCGGATGACGCGCTACATGGTGGGTTGGGCGTCAACCGGCATTCAAATGGGCGCATTCGAAGCAACCCTCAAATACGCCCAGGAACGACTGCAATTCGGCAAGCCGATCGCTTCGTTCCAGATGATCCAGGATCTGCTCTCCAAGATGCTTGCCAATCTGACCGCGTGCCAGTGCCTGATGCTCCGCCTGGCGCAGCTCGATGACGAAGGCAAGCTTGACGACCATCATGCGGCGCTGGCGAAGGCGTTCTGCACGGCGAAGTCCCGCGAGACCGTCGCATGGGGCCGCGAGGTCCTGGGCGGCAATGGCATCGTCGCCGACTACGATCTCGCGCGCTTCTTTGCCGATGCGGAGGCGCTGTACTCCTACGAAGGCACCTATCAGATGCAGAATCTGATCGTCGGCAAAGCCATCACCGGGCACGGCGCCTTCGTGTGACATCTCGGCGGCGCCGGCGCTTCGCCGCCGGCTGCCCCCATCCAGGAGATATGACTATGGTTTCGGGAACTGCATCATTGACCCCTTCGCCTGCATCCAACCCTCTGCCTAAGGCGGCATTGGCGCTCGCGAACGTCCAGTATGAGAAAAAAAGTTCGATAGCCTACGTGACGGTCAATCGGCCCAAGGTGCTCAACGCGCTCAACACGCCGACCTGGACCGATTTGAAAGCCGCATTCGAGGATGCAAAAGCCGACATGTCTGTGCATGGCGTGATCCTCACCGGCGCGGGCGACAAGGCCTTCATTGCCGGCGCCGATATCAGCGAACTCGCGCATGTTGATGCCTATGAAGCGGAAGAGTCCAGCCGGTTCGGTCAGGGCGTGCTGGACCTCATCGAAGATCTCGGCAAGCCGGTGATTGCAGCCATCAATGGCTTTGCACTTGGCGGCGGCTGCGAGACGGCGATGGCTTGCACCATCAGGATCGCCGTCGAACATGCCAAGTTCGGCCAACCCGAGGTGAAGCTCGGGGTGTTGCCGGGCGGAGGCGGCACGCAACGCCTGCCGCGCCTGGTCGGCAAGGGTCGCGCGCTGCAGCTGATCCTCACCGGCGAGACGATCTCTGCCCAGGAGGCCTATCGCATCGGTCTCGTCAACGAAGTCGTCCCGGCGGCCAATCTCATCGCCCGCGCCGAAACGATGCTGAAGCAGATCGCAGCCAACGCGCCGATCGCGGTGAAGTTCTCACTGGAGGCGGCGAACAAGGGGCTGGAGACAAGCCAAAGCGAAGGCCTTGCATTGGAGGCCTCCTATTTCGGCATTTGCGCCGCAACTGAAGACAAGAAGGAGGGTACCTCCGCCTTCCTCGAGAAACGCGCACCGCAATTCCGCGGTCGGTGAAGCGGCCGCCGCACACGGCACTCTGGAAAGGACGACTATGGCAAGCGACAATATATTCTCTGGACTGAAAGTGGTGGATCTGGCGAGCTTCATCGCCGGCCCCAGCGCTGCGGTGATCCTGTCCGATTTCGGCGCTGACGTCATCAAGGTGGAGCCCCCGCACGGTGACCTGTGGCGAATTGCGAACCACCTGCCACCGCAACCAGTCGCCGAGGAAGCTTACCCCTGGCACCTCGCCAACCGCAACAAGCGTGGTATGGCGCTTAATCTGAAGTCGCCGAACGCGCATCAGGTTCTCGAAAAGCTCGTCAAATGGGCCGACGTTCTCATCGTCAACACGCCACACCCGGCGCGCAAGAAATTGAAGCTTGAATATGAAGATGTGGCAGGGTGGAACCCGCGCTTGATCTACGCCGACATCACTGGTTTCGGCGACAACGGGCCGGACGCGAATCTCCCCGGCTTCGACATCACGTCGTACTGGGCACGCAGTGGATTGCTGTCGATGACGCGCGATGCTGGCGCGCCGCCGACCTGGCCGGTGGCCGGCAGCGGTGACAATGCCACCGCCGTAGGGCTCTATTCGGCGATCGTCACCGCCTTGTATCGTCGCGAGCGCACGGGGGCAGGGGCGCACGTCACGACCTCGCTTCTCGCCGAGGGCGTGTGGTCCGCAAGCGTCTCGACAGGCAGCGTTGTGCGAAGCGAAATTCTTCGGGCCGCACGATCGTATGCACCCCGCTAATGCGGCAATGAATGTCTATCGCGCCAAGGATGACACCTGGTTCGTTCTCCTCGTCACGCCCGACAAGCTGGCAGCCGTCGCCAAGGCCATCGGCCGCCCGGATCTTCTGACCGATCCACGCTTTTCCGATCCGGCGAAGCTGACGGCGAACATGCCGCAGCTCACGGCGATGCTCGACGAGACCTTCTGTGCCGAGCCGATGGCCCATTGGTACGAGGTGTTCAATGGCGTCCACGTGACGTTCGGCGCGGTGCGTGGACCGCAAGAGGTAATCAACGATCCCCAGCTCCAGGCGAACGACATCATCGTTCCGCTCAATGGTGCCGGCGGCAAGCTGACGTCCACCATCTCCAGCCCGCTTCAGGTGCATGGCGTCGCCAAGGTGCCCGCGAAGCGCGCCCCAAAGATTGGAGAACACAACGAGGAAGTTCTCCGGCAGCTCGGATTCAGCGCAGCCGAAATCGATGGCTTGCGTGGGAGCGGTGCCATTCCGAAAGCAAAGGAACATGCGGCTTAGCACGACGACACTGGTCGGGCGGCGATAGAGTCGCCCCGAACCTCCACTTGCAATGAAAGTCACTAGAGCGGCGAAATTGTTCGGACCGAACACGACAGCTCTCATTTTGAAAGAAAACGCGGAGTACCGAAATGAGCGTTAAATCCGTTGCTGGTCAGCTCGGGGGAAGGCGAGCTCGCTTTGCATTATCGTCTCAATCCACCCACCCGCTGGCCGGTCATTGGAGTTTGTCTGACTTCATCGCACTGAAAAAGCCGCGCGCGGGCACCCTCCGGCGCGCTTGTCTGGTCGCGGCGGTCCTATCGGCGACCTTCGCGCAAGAAGTCCAAGCGCAAATGCATCGAGAATCAGTTTCCTCCAAGGGCACAGTTCTTGGGGCAGGTCGAACCAAGATTGCTGGTTACACGTGGTGCCTTCATAACTCGTCCGCGGATGCTATTGATTGTTCTTATAGCAATCAAAAGCAATGTGAAGAGACTGCGGCCGGAGGGCTTGGCGAATGCGTGTTCAACTCATCCTCTCGCTGATGTGCTTTGTCGGAGGGAGATAAAGAAAGTCTTGTGCTCCGGTGACAAAGGCTACTTCTCTTTCGGATGCGACTGCACTGCGCGACGAAGTGGTGCCTCGGCGTGTCCGCCAAATCGGCAGCGCACGTGATGGACGGCGCGAATGGCGATTGCAGCGCTTGACGGCGATCGCGGTCATCCCGCTGAGCTTGCATTTCGCCGCGTCGATCCTATCGCTCGTGATCTCAGATCGAAAAACGGCAGCCGACTGGCTTTTGTTGCCTGTTCCGGTCTTGGTCGCAATCCTCGTCGTTCTTGCGGGGATCATGCATGCGCTGATCGGCGTTGGCTCGGTCGTTCTCGATTATGTTCACACGCGCACCCGCTGCTGGTAGCCGAGCTTCTTTCATCGATCATCCAACCCTGCAAAGCAAGCGCGGTACGGCACGGGCGACCCGGCCAAGGCGTGTAGCCAAAGGTTCCGTTACACACCGGCGAGCGGAAACGGCCGGAGATTGTTGTCGGTTTGGGTGGCTCGACAACCGTTAAATGAGCTCGACGGCTATATGGGCCGAGGCGCGGTGGGCCGTCATGGCCTTTCGATTGACTTGAGCTCGCTGGCAGAAACTGAAGGACGAACAGATTCCGGCGTTGCGCACAGAATTGCACAGTAACCGTCCAAATGGATCAGGAACGAACAAGATCGTCGAAAGCAGGTCCGCTACTCCATGCAGCATCAAGAGGAGCAAGTTACATGTCCAAACTTGCAATCGTTACGACGACTTTGCTTGCAATCAGCCCCGGCGGATTTGACAAAGGACGGCGTTCCAAAAACCTAACTTCGGAGGCACGAGATCGATGACTATCCGTCGAGCTACGTGCCGGGCAAACGGTATTCGCCAGTTCTACCTCGAAGCCGGAGCCGGTCCCCCAGTGGTCCTCCTGCACGGCTTCCCGGAGACCAGCTTCGCTTGGCGTTTCCAGATTCCAGCGCTTGCCCCTCATTACCGGGTGATAGCCCCGGACCTGCGCGGATACGGCGAGACCGACAAGCCGTCGAAAGGCTATGACAAAAGGACAATGGCCAACGATATCGTCGAGCTCTTGAAGACGCTCGGCGTCGGGCGCGTCGCACTGGTCGGGCACGATCGCGGCGCGCGGGTCGCGACCCGCCTCGCCAAGGACCACCCCGATGTGGTCGATCGCCTGGTCGTCATGGATAACGTTCCGACCCGCATCGTCGCGCGCGAAATGAACGCGAAGGTCGCCCGCGAGTACTGGTTCTTCATGTTCCACCAGATTCTTGATCTGCCGGAGGCTTTGATCGCCGGACGCGAGGACATCTGGCTTCGTCATTTCTTTTCCGACTGGTGCCACGATCCAATGACGATCTCCGGCGAGGCGTTCGAGACCTATGTGAAAGCCTACAGCGCCCCCGGCGCCGTGCGGGGCGCGATGTCCGACTATCGCGCCAGTACAGAAGACGTCGCGCAGGACCTCGAGGATGCCGAGCGGAAGATCAGGTGCCCCGTGCTTTCGCTCTGGGGCGCGGATTTCGGCGCGGTCGGCCGACTGTTCGACATGAAGGCGATCTGGAGCGAGATGGCAGAAAATCTCTCAGTAGCCCCGATCGAACGTTGCGGCCATCTTCCGCAGGAAGAGCAACCGGAAGCCGTCAACAGGCTGCTTCTCGACTTTCTCGACGGATGGGCCGGTCGAACCGCAAAGCGGATACGGCGAGAACGTCCAATGCGTGTTGAGATCGGATAAGTAAAGGCTTTCCCCACCGGACAACGCTCCGTTCGCATCGACTGAGAGGACAGATGATATCGCTCAACATCAACGGGCGCAGCTACTCGGTTCAGGCTCCCGATGACATGCCATTACTCTGGGTTCTGCGCGACCTTCTGAACCTCAAGGGCACCAAGTTCGGATGCGGAATAGCGCAATGCGGCGCTTGCACCGTGCATGTGGACGGCCGGCCGGTTCGATCCTGCATGTTGCCGGCGGCGAACGTCGGCTCGCGCGAGGTGACGACGATTGAAGCCATCGGGCAAAAGGAGAGCGGGCGCAGGATTCAACAAGCGTGGCTCGAACTCGAGGTCGTTCAATGCGGCTACTGCCAGTCGGGTCAGATCATGAGCGCGGCGGCTCTTATCGAGCGCAATCCCTCTCCCGATGATGCTGAAATCGATGCGGCAATGGCCGGAAACATCTGCCGTTGCGCGACCTACGCCCGCATACGCGCCGCCATCAAGTTGGCTTCACGCACATGACCGGGCACCTGTCGATTTCCCGCCGCCAATTGATCGTAGGCGGCCTTATGGTCGCCTTCGCCTGTAGCGCCCGAGCGAGAGCCGCGACGTCCGGAGCGACAGGACCGAGCGCAATCGGCGGTTTCGTCCGCATCTCGCAGGAGGGAAGCGTATCGCTGGTGATGCCGAGCGTCGAGATGGGTCAGGGTATCTACACCGCGGAAGCGGCTTTGCTGGCCGAGGAGCTCGACGTACGTCTCGATCAGATAGTGGCGATTGCCGCTCCGCCCGACGCATCGCTTTACGCGCAGCCTCTCTTCAAGGCCCAGATGACGGGTGGGTCCACCTCGATCCGCGGATTCTGGCCTCCCCTTCGGCAGGCGGGGGCCGCTGCGCGATCCATGCTCGTTGCCGCGGCGGCGCAGACCTGGGGAGTGCACCCGGACGAATGCTCCACGAAGGACGGCACGATCCTGCATTCATCGACCGGCCGCGCGCTAAGGTATGAAGAGGTCGCTGAATCGGCCGCGACCCAGCCGATGCCCGAAGATCCGAGGCTGAAATCGCGCGAAGAGTTCAAGATCATCGGCAAATCCCAACGTCGCATCGATACGCCGGCCAAGGTGAACGGGAGCGCGGTCTACGGGATGGATGTAACGGTCGATGGAATGAAGACCGCAGCCGTGGCGATCAGTCCCGTGGACGGAGGCAGGCTGAAATCGGTCGATGACAACCGTGCGCGAAAGATCCCGGGCGTCATCGACGTCTTGCGCATCGACGACGCGGTCGCAGTCGTCGGCGAACACTATTGGGTCGCTCGCGCCGGCGTTGAAGCATTGGATATCGATTGGGAGCTGGGACCGAACGCGAAAGTGACCACCGCATCGATCCGCGCGGAAGCCGTCAAAGCGGCCGATGAGGGGACGCCGATCAAGGCTCTCGAACGCGGTGACATCGAGACTAGATTCAAGAACGCGACGAAGCGGTTGATAGCCGAATACGAACTTCCGTTTCTGGCTCACGCGACGATGGAGCCGATCAATACGACCGTTCATGTCCGTCCCAATGGTTGCGATATCTGGGTCGGCACTCAGACGCCCGTGGTAGCCCAGAAGTATGCGGCCAGGATCACGGGACTTCCGGTCGACAGGGTGGCGTTGCACAATCATCTGATCGGAGGAGGATTCGGGCGCAGGCTCCAGGCCGACACGATCGAGCAGGCCGTTCGTTTCGCCAAACAGGTCTCTTATCCCCTGAAGATCATCTGGACGCGAGAGCAGGATATCCGGCACGATCGCTTCCGCCCCTGTTATCTCGACAGGATAGCAGCGGGTTTGGACGAGCAGGGCCAGCCCCTGGTCTGGACCCATCGCACCATATCGGGAACGGTCAGGCGTTACTTCGCTGAAGACGGCTGGCCGGAAGGAAAGCTCGACAAGGATGCCGTCGATGGCGCTTGGGACAGCCCCTATGCGTTCCCAGCCATCAGGGTCGACTGGATCCGACATGATCCGCCAGTCAAGCTGAACTGGTGGCGCGGCGTCGGCCCTACGCACAACGTCTTCGTCGTCGAGAGCTTCCTGGACGAGTTGGCGCATGCTGCAGGACGGGATCCGATCGCCTACAGGCGGGCGTTGCTCGATGCTAATCCGCGCGCAATGGCCGTGCTGGACAAGGTTGCCGACGCCGCCGGCTGGCACAAATCTTTGGAGCCAAGGTCCGGACGCGGGGTGTCGCTGCATCAGAACTTCGGAAGCTACGCCGCTCTGGTCATCGAAGTCGCGGTGGCTCTCTCAGGCGAGATTTCGCTGAAGAAGATCGTGGCCGCCGTCGACTGCGGTATCCAGATCAATCCGGATACCGTCCGCGCGCAGATCGAGGGCGGCGTCCTGTTCGGCCTATCCGCCGCCCTGTTCAATGGCATTACCTTCGATGAAGGGCGCGTCCAGCAGGGCAATTTCAACGACTACAGACAACTTCGCATCTACGAGACGCCGCCGATCGAGGTCCACCTTTTGGACAGCGGCGAGGGTCCCGGCGGCCTCGGCGAAGTCGGAACGGTATCTGCAGCCCCGGCGCTCGGGAATGCGATCTTCGCCGCGACCGGCGTCCGCCTCCGCCGCCTGCCGGTCGATCGGAGGCTGCTTTCGAAAAGGGAAAGCTCATGAACCGGCGCCGCACGCTCATCACCATGGGCGCTCTCGGTGTCGTCGGCGCGATTGCAGCCGCTTTCTTCTTCTTTTGGCCTGCCTCTATCGAGGCGGTCCATGCCACGGACGCGCAACCAACTGGATCTGCACTGGTTTCGAAGGGTGAGTATCTGGCCAAAGCGGCCGACTGCGCCGCCTGCCACACGGCTCCCGGCGGCAAACCGTTCGCGGGCGGGCGTGCCTTCAAACTTCCGTTCGGTACGATCTATTCGACCAACATCACCCCCGATCAGGAAACGGGGATCGGCCGGTGGAGCGATGCGGAATTTGTGAGAGCGCTGCATCGAGGAATCGGAAGAAACGGAGAGGATCTCTATCCCGCCTTTCCGTATACGGCTTATGCGCTTCTGTCGACCGACGACGTTCTCGCCATCCGAGCCTATCTTTCGACTTTGCGGCCGGTGACCGCGCGGAACGCCGATAACACGCTCGTCTTCCCCTTCAACCAGCGGTACACGTTAAGGGCCTGGAAGCTCCTGTTTATGCCGACCAGGCAATGGGAGCCTTCGGCGGCCCACGATGCGGCATGGAATCGCGGATCGTATCTCGCCGAAGCGCTCGCGCATTGCGGCGATTGCCACACGCCTCGCAATCTGATGTTCGCGACGAAGAGTAGCAGGAAATACGCCGGAGCGGTCGTTGACGGGTGGAAGGCCTACAACATCAGTTCTGACAAAGAGACCGGCATAGGCGCATGGTCCGACGCTGAAATAGAACAGTATCTGTCTTCCGGGCACGCCCCTGCGCACGGCAGCGCTGGGGGCGGCATGGCCGAGGCGATCGATCTCAGTCTCCGTCATCTATCCTCAGAAGACATCGCCGCGCTGACCCGATATTTGAGGACAGTTCCGTCGCAACGATCCGAACTCGCCGCCCGAGTCGTCCACGATCCGGGCACGTTGAACGGCGCCACGGCGTGGTCGCCCGGAGCGGACTACGACGGGGGTGCCGGTTTCCAGGTATTCGCGTCGGCGTGCGCGAGCTGCCACGGTTGGGACGGCAATGGTCAGCAGACCGACAATGCAGGACTTCGCGGCTCTCGCAGCGTGAATGACCCCGCCGGCACAAATGTTGTCCGCGCCGTACTTGGAGGCATCAAGATCGGATCGCTTGGTGGCAACAACACGATGCCTCGATTCGCCGACGCATATTCCGACGAAGAGATCGCCGCAGTCAGCAACTACGTCATCGGGCATTTCGGCGGCAAACGAGGCAACGTCACGGCGGCCGAGGTTCGTGCCTCCCGCGATTGAGGCGGATTGCCGCCTCGCCCGGATGGAAGCTCGCGAATGAAGCAAACCTGGTCGGTTCAAACAGAAAATATTATGACGGAGAATGATCTTGGATAAGCCGATGAACGTGTGCGTATTGCTTGGAAGCCTGCGGAAGGCGTCGTTCAGCGGGATGCTGGCGAACGCACTGATGCCGCTCGCGCCATCCTCGATGGAACCCGAGGTCGTCGAAATCGGGCAACTGCCATTCTACAACCAAGACCTTGAGAGGGTGATCGACCCTCCGCCCGCGCCATGGACCGCGTTCCGTCAGCGCGTCAAGGCCGCTGATGCAGTGCTGTTCGTTACGCCTGAATACAACCGGCCTGCCGTCCTAAAAAATGCACTGGATGTCGGTTCCAGGCCGTATGGAAGTAGCGTCTGGGACCGCAAGCCTGGTGCGATCGTTAGTGGCTCGCCGGGCGCGATCGGAGCCTTCGGCGCCAATCATCATCTGAGGCAGTCGCTCGTGTTTCTGAACGTGCCGACCATGCAGCAGCCCGAAGCCTATGTCGGTCATGCCCACAAGCTCTTCGATCAACACGGCAAGCTCATCAACGATGATACCCGAAAATTCCTGCAGCAGTTTATGCAGGCGTTTGCGAATTGGGCCGAGACGATCCCATTTCAGGGCCATCACTGACAGTTTTGAGCATGATTTGCGTTAATCCCGCAGCAGCATTCAATCGCGACTGGCAGCGAGAAGACATATTCGATGCAGGTCTTGAGAGATCTCATTCTAGATGAAACACTGCACCCGGCGCGCCCAACTCTCTCCACCGGAGCCTCCGCATGAACGACCAATCCAAAAGACCGCCGTTGACTCATGCATCGGGCACACCGGTCACGGATAATTTCAATATTCAGACCGCGGGAATTTCAATATTCAGACCGCGGGGCCGCGCGGTCCTGCCCTGTTGCAGGATGTCTGGCTGATCGAGAAGCTCGCCCATTTCGCTCGCGAAGTGATCCCGGAGCGCCGCATGCACGCCAAGGGCTCCGGCGCCCACGGCACCCTCACCGTCACCCACGACATTACCCGCTACACTAAGGCCAGGATCTTCTCCGAGATCGGCAAGCAGACCCCGATGTTCGCCCGCTTCTCAACCGTCGCAGGCGAGCGCGGCGCCGCTGACGCCGAGCGCGACATCCGCGGCTTTGCCCTGAAGTTCTATACTGAAGAGGGCAACTGGGATGTCGTCGGCAACAACACGCCGGTGTTTTTCTTCCGCGATCCGCTGCGGTTCCCCGATCTCAATCACGCCATCAAGCGCGATCCGCGCACCGGCATGCGCAGCGCCGACAGCAACTGGGACTTCTGGACGTTGCTGCCCGAAGCGCTGCACCAGGTTACGATCGTCATGAGCGATCGAGGCATTCCGAAAAGCCTCCGTCACATGCATGGCTTCGGCAGCCACGCGTACAGCTTCCTCAATGCCGCAAACGAGCGCGTCTGGGTCAAATTCCACTTTCGTACCCAGCAGGGTATCCAGAATCTGACAGACGCGGAAGCCGAAGCCCTCGTCGGCAAGGACCGCGAGAGCCACCAGCGAGATTTGTTCGAAAATATCGAGGCCGGAAATTTCCCGCGCTGGACGCTATTCATCCAGGTGATGACGGACGCCCAGGCAAAGGCTTTCCCGTTCAACCCGTTCGACCTGACCAAGGTCTGGCCGAAGGGTGACTTCCCGCTGATCGAGGTCGGATATTTCGAGCTCAACCGAAACCCCGAAAACGTCTTCGCCGAAGTCGAACAGGCGGCATTTTCTCCTGCCAACATCGTGCCGGGCATCAGCTACTCACCGGACAAGATGCTGCAAGGGCGGCTGTTCTCCTACGGAGATGCGCAGCGTTACCGCCTGGGCGTCAATCATCACCACATCCCCGTCAACGCACCGAAATGCCCGTTCCACAGCTATCATCGCGACGGCGCCATGCGCACTGACGGCAATCTCGGTGTAACTCCCACCTACTTCCCCAATAGCCGGGGCGAGTGGATCGACCAGCCGCAGCTTAACGAGCCGCAGCTGGAGCTCGAAGGCGCGGCTGCACATTGGGACCATCGCGTCGACGACGATCACTACCAGCAGCCGGGCGACCTTTTTCGCAAGATGACTGCTGTCCAGCAGCAAACGTTATTCGACAATACGGCTCGCCAGGTCGGCGCCGCTGCAAGGCACATTCAGGAACGCCATATCGCCAACTGCGCCAAGGCGGATCCGGCCTACGGCGCGGGCGTCGCGAAGGCGCTGAGCATCGGTTTGAAATCGAACATGATCGCGGCGGAGTAGGCCTCGCCCTCCTCGCCGGCCGACGGTGCTCCCCGTGCCGTCGGTCACTCCCAACCGCGTGCCGTAGAAACAGGGTCGTCGCGACGCGACGTGTCAAGGAGTGGAGTCGGCCGCATCGGCGCGAATTGGAAAGGGCACAGGAGCTGATATGAGGAACGTATTGAGTCTAGCTACATTCACCATCGGGGTGCTGTGCTTCGTGGCGTTCCTGACCAAAGTGAGACCAGTGTCCGTCACTGCGGCGCCTTCGTCGAGCGAGCAGGTGAACCGAAATTGCTCGATTTTCCGAAGCGACGAGCGTTGCCTGTAGCCCGCTATTTTATCTTCGTCGGAGGCACGCTTGCGGCTTTATTGTTCATCCCCGGCTGGCTTCTGCCAAGGCCCCCAGCGATATTCGCTGATCAGTCGGTCACCCTCGATAGAGCGGTTATCCGGATCAAGTCTGCGCGCAAATGGCCGGAAAAGGTCATTCTGGATACCGGTCAGCTGACCATCACACCTCCCGTTGCCATGGACCCTCCGACGATCCAATCGTCGATTCCGCTACCGTCTGACAAAGCGCCGGATCAGCCGAATCTTGAAGCTATGGCCCTGTTAAAGCCAGATATAAAACCGGCCGCCATCAATGATTCGACCCAACAAATCAAACGCGGCGTTGCAAGGACCGTTCGAACGAGGCGTGCGGCCAGAGGTCCCGTTGCACACCGGCGAACAGTAATAGGCGGGGACTGTTGCCAGTTTGGGTGGATTGATAGCGGTCAAACAAGCTCGAATGCCATGCCGCTCAGCGCGCGTCGTCATGAACCTTGGATTGAAGTGCGCTCGATCGGTAGAAATTGAAAGATGATAGATTTCTGCTGTTGCGCACGGAAGTACGCATCAACCATCTAAATAAATCAGCAATGTACAAGATCATCCAGAGCACATCCGTTATTCATTGCAGCATCGAGAGAGACGAAATCCGCCGATTATTTGGCATCATGTTCAAGTAACACGCGCGGGCTAACCGGCATCTCGCAATAGGAGCAACGTTGCATGACCGAATACCTAATCGCCGCGCGCGCCGCGGTCATCCTCTGGACCAATCTTGCACTGGCGCCAGCCGAGATCCTCTTTGACGCGATCGAAGCCGAACTGGAGCGTCGCGGCGTCGAGCTATAAATGCCTCTGTCTGAGACCATTCGTTGCGCGAGCTGTCTGGAACGGCATTGCCATCCGAACGAAACTGCAGCGGACGCTTAGCTTCATTTTTGGCAGAGAGAACAATCTTGGAGCACGAAATGACAGAGCACATCGCACAGTTACCAAATCCCGATGGATCATTGCTTCTTCGCGAGTTGGACCACAGAATAAAAAACGAGCTCACGTCCGCAATATGCGCGATTTCGGCTAAAGCCGTGCAGTCGGATAGTGTCGCGGTCGAGGCCGCGTTGCTCGACGTCGTAGACTTCTTGCATAAATGGGCCGACGTTCATCGCGCGCTGCGCATGCCGGATCAGGGACGCCTCACCGATGCAGCCAGGTACCTCCAGCAGATTTGCTTCGCCATGACGAAATACCGACTGGATTGCCTGGCCATACGTGTCTTGTTTTCATCGGATGATCTGAGGCTTGAAGGAGAACGCTGCTGGAAGCTTGGACTGATCGTATCCGAGCTACTGACCAATGTGGCACGACATGTACAATTCGACGTTAGACATCCAGAATTGCGAGTGAAGTTGTTGCTTGCAGGCAATGTCGTAAAGTGCGGAGTCTCTGATAATGGGTCGGCACCGGAGCCCATCCGGCGGGGTCGAGGGCTTACGATCGTCGGCGAGTTGGCCAGCAGTTTGGGGGGCCGCGTTCATACGCCTTGCGTCGCTGATGGGGCCTCTTTCCTTCTCACCTTCCCATTGACCGAGGTCGAGCAGCATGCTGCGGGCCGGACTCATCTTGTTCAGTTAAAGCGGAGAAAGGTGCGCCGGCCTCGGCGGTTGGAGGCGTCAACGTAGGTCAGAACGGGACCATTTGCATCATGCAAATTGGACTCCCGCTGCCGCACCCGCGTACGGCCACGCCGAACCGAACTTTGGTGGAGCAAATCTAAGGAATATTTGTGGAGCCGCGCGCCGCCCAATTAACGCTGAGCGGAAGTTCAGGGTGGCGAGATCGTGGCGTTAGAATTCCGCCAGCGGTTGAACCGAACGTTTTCAACCGCTGCGCTCGGCCTGATTCGCGATTGTTCTCCAAAGGCGACGAAAGCGTCGCGCTTCTCAGGTGGGGTTAGAAGCACAACCATTCCACCGACGACACCCTCATTCAATATCACGGCAAGTATTGGTGGCACAGTCGCGGTCAAACGCTGGCCGAGTCGGCGTCAGATCGCCACACAAGGAGCGCGGTAAGTGAAGTCAGTCACTGGTGGAAAGCGAAGGTAACTCGTGATCGACACCCCCAATGTCGCCGATGCTGTCCCGCACTTCAGTCAGCGCCGAGCCGTCCGCATCGTCTTTGCCTCGACCAGCGGCCACACGGAGTACGTAGTGGATGCGTTGACCGATTCCTTGAAGAGCATCTCCCCAGGCTGGGAGATCGAGGCAACGAGAGCCGAGAAAACGAAGCCACAGGATTTGCTGAGCGGAGATGTTCTCCTGCTCGCATCGTCGACCTGGAATACAGGGAGCGTCGAGGGGCAATTGAATCCACACATGTGGGTGCTGCTCCATGACAAGGCGAAGACCCTGGATTTGGCTCGCAGACCGTGTGCGTGCATCGGACTCGGGGACCATCGATACTTCTACACGGCGCGAGCGGCGGATCATTTGCAGCACTACGTTAAGGTCCATCATGGTCGGCTCATTGTTCCAACGCTTAGAATCACAGACGAACCCTACGGGCAGGAGGAGGCAGTAGGAGTTTGGGGCAAACAGTTGGTGGACGCTTCGAAACAGATAGATCGGTGTTAGGCGATGCCCCGGATATCCCTAAAAATGGTCGGTGCGTCTGGACAGGGAGTAAACTCCATTGGCGCGATTATCGCCAAAGGTCTCAAGAGATCCGGATATTGTGTGTTCGGCTATCGCGAGTATCCCTCGCTCATCAAGGGCGGGCATGCGAGCTATCAGCTGGACATCTCGAATCAATGCATCCGGAGCACCGAAACCGAGGTGAACGTGCTTGTCGCGCTCAACCATCACGGGCTCGAGCTGAATATGGAGGAACTGAAACAGGGAGGGATCGTGCTGCACGTGACGCCCGGGTGGCAGTTTCCGGAGCATCACCAGAAACTGATCGCGGAACGAAATCTTCGTCTCATCTATTTCCCGGTTGATGACATTCTCAATCGCCTTGGTGCGACGGCAATTCTGTCGAACGTGCTGCTGACCGCCTTCGTCTGGTCCATGCTTGACCAGGATATCGATACCCTCAAGTCTCTCGTCGGGGGCAGGTTCGCGAAGAAGAAAGCCCTGCTCGAACTCAACATGCGATGCATCGACGAGGGATTTTCCTTTATAGATCCAGAGCAGGGGACGATCTCCGTCCCGTTGCCGCCGCCTGACGAAGGCTTCGCCAGCCACCTTTTGATTACCGGCAGTCAGGCGATGGGACTCGGCGCCGTTCATGCGGGGGTGCGGCTCTATGCCGGCTACCCGATGACGCCCTCCAGCCCGCTGCTGTCATTCATTGCCGAGCTCGAAAACAGGACGCACATGGTGGTCAAGCAGGCGGAAGACGAAATCACCGCCGCGCAGATCGTAAGCGGGGCTATGTACATGGGAACCCGCGCGCTCACCGCCACCTCCGGTGTCGGTTTTGATCTTATGAGCGAGACACTGTCTCTGAATGCCATGATCGAGAACCCGACGGTGTTTGTGCTGGCGCAACGCCCCGGTCCGGCGACCGGTCTTCCGACCTGGACGGCTCAAGGTAGTCTGTTGCAGGCCGCGCACTGCTCTGCTGGCGAATTCACGCGCTGCGTCATCGCGGTCAGCAACAGCCAGGATGCGTTCGATTTGATGCCGGTCGCATTCAATCTGGCAGAGCAGTATCAAATTAGTGTCGTTGTCCTCACTGACAAGCAGATCGCCGAAGCGCTCTACACGCAACACCCTTACGATCTGGAAAAGGCCGATATCGATCGCGGCAGGCTCGTCGTCGATCCCGAGAAGCTGAAAGCGCTGAGATCTTCTGATCGATATAACCCGCACGCCAAGGGCGGCGTTTCCTTGCGATGGCTTCCCGGCAGCGACGCGGCGACCTATTGCGCCCAGGGCGATGAACACAATTCTATCGGCGCCGTGGATGAGTCCAGCCTCAATACCAAGTTGCAAATGGAAAAGCGGTTGCGGAAGTTCCACGGGTTAAGAGTAGGGCTTCCCGCACCTCATTTGAGTATCGGTGGTCGTAGCGCAACGACGACTGATTGGATGGATGCGGGCGGCGAAATCGAGTTGCTCGCGATCGGCTGGGGAAGCACGGGTGACGTATTTCGAGACGTCATGCGCAGCGATGCACTGCGGGGGCGGAAGATCGCGTACTTGCACTACACCTATCTCTGGCCGCTCCGCACCCAGGAGCTTCAGAGATTGGCAAAGCGCTCGAAACACATTGTCCTGGTGGAGCAGAACTATCAGGGGCAGTTGGGCATGCTCATCAGGATGGAATGCGGTTTGGATATCCCGGATAAGATTCTCAAGTACGACGGTCGGCCGTTTTTTTACGATGAGCTTCTTTCGTTGGTGTCGGAGAGATGTGCAAGCACCGCGGAAAACGAAGGGAACATGCCCGATTTCGAAATTGCAGGTACCTCAACATGAATATCGCTCTGCAGACCCGCCCGCCCGCTCTTTCCGACTACTATTCGGAAACCAAATGCATCTGGTGTGACGGCTGCGGCAACTATGGCATTTGGACGGCCGTGAAGTATGCGCTGATAGAACTGAATTTGCATCCGTGGCAGGTCTGCCTTTGCTACGATGTCGGTTGTCACGGCAACGGCTCGGACAAAATTGAGGGTTACCGCTTCCACGGGCTCCATGGTCGCGTCATCCCGTTTGCGGCAGGCGCGAAGCTTGCAAATATGAAGGTTCCGGTCATCGCCTTCGGGGGGGATGGCGCGACTTTCTCGGAGGGTATCGGGCATTTGGTCCACGGCGTGAGGAGCAATTATCCCATCACGTTCGTCCTGCACAACAATACAAACTACGGGCTAACGACCGGGCAGGCGAGTTCGCTCACGCCACAGGGCCAGCCCATGAACACAAGCCCCAACGGGATCCCCGAGCATACGTTGGCGGGCACGGACCTGATCTTCTCGCTCAACCCCACCTTTGTTGCCCGTGGCTTTAGCGGTGACATCAAACTGATGACTCGCATTCTCAAGGCCGCGATTCAGCACCGCGGCTTTGCCTTCGTCGAGATGCTGCAGGCATGTCCGACATACAATCACTTCGGGACGCACGAATATCTATTGGATAGGTACTTCGATGCAAATGCCGATGGTCACGACCCAGGCAACCTGCAGCAGGCGAAGGCGCTCGCTACGCAGGTTCGGGATCGCATCGCCTGCGGCATTCTCTATCAGCGCCAAGACATTCCGCACTTCTATGACCGGCTAATCCCGCGGCAAGGCATGGAGACGACGTGCGTGGAGGAGGTGCGGAGGTATGATGTGAGCGAGTATTGGAAGGGGTTGGTGTAACCAAATTGCACCGTTGAATTGAACATTCGACGGAGCGTGGTTCCGAAAAAGTGCCAATAAGCGACGTCAGTCGCGGATGGCGGCCACGTCAAACGGGATCGTAAACTGAAAGAGAGCACCTTGCGGTTCGCACGGGATCGCCCATAGCCGTCCGCCGTGGGCTTCGATGATCGAGCGGCAGATAGATAGGCCCATGCCCATGCCCTCGGACTTGGTCGTGTAGAATGGCTCGAATAGACGCGAGAGGGTCTCCGGGCTCAGCCCCGGGCCGGTGTCCCGCACTGCGACGCACACGCCGTCCGGCTCGATACTCACGGTGCTGATGTGTAATTCGCGGTTGCCGTCCTCAACGCCACTCATCGACTGGATGGCATTGACGATCAAGTTCAACATCACTTGCTGCAGTTGGACCCGATCGCCTTGGACACGCGGCAAGTCCTCCGCAAATTGCGTCCGCACCGAGACGCTATTGTTTGCGGCCTCCGTACGGGTGAGAGCAATAACCTCAAGGATGGCATCGTTAATCGCTACGGCATCCTTTCGTGCGGGCACCTTCTTAACGAGCGCACGAACTCGCTCGACGACCTCGCCTGCACGACGCCCCTCCTTGACAATCAGAGAGAGCGTGTCATCCACCTCCCGAAAATTCGGCGGCTCCGCGCTTAGCCAGCGCCGAGCGGCTAACGCGTATGTGATTGCCGCTGTAATCGGCTGGTTCACTTCGTGGGTGATCGAGGCCGTCAACTGGCCCATCGTCGTGACGCGGTTGGCATGCGCCAGCGCCATCTGGGCCTCGCGATATTGCCGCTCGCGACGGGTAATCTCCAAGGCAATGGCAGCTTGCACAGCGAAGTCCTTGCATAAGGAAATCTGTCTGTCGGTGAACGGCTGCACCCGTTTGCGGCCCAGAGTAATTATCCCGGCTATCTCACTGTCTTTGAGCAACGGCACAATCAGGCCCGTTCGAAAACCTGCGTTCGTCGCCGCGATCCAATGATCATCCCGATGATCGCCTTCAGGTGCTGTAAAGTCGGGGATGTGGGTGGGTAACCTGCTTGTGGCTAATCGACCCAGAAAGCTCCCCTTCTCTACGAACACTGGGACTAATGACAACGCCTGACTAACCAAAAGGGGGTCCCCTCGCACCGCCACGCGACGAAGGCCGCTTTCTTCGGAAAGACGTAAGCTGCCTAGGTCTGCTCGACAGAGACGTGTGGCGCTGTCGAGGATGGCGTCGAAGATGGGCTGCAAGTCGTGCGGCGAGTTCGCAATGGCGCGCAGCACTTCCGAGATGGCCGTCTGTTGCTCGATGAGTTCAGTCACCCGATCTTGCGGCTCGGAAGCGCTGTTTTCTCCGTGGATACTCTCGTTCATGCGGAGCAGTCCCTCGGCTTGGACGGTGAAGGCAGCCTAACAGTTCCAGCCGCAGTTCGCGATAGCTCTCACGGCCGTCCAAGCCGAAGATGCGGCCAATATCCGACGTCGGCTGCGGGTCAAAAGCGCCACCATGGCGGCTCAGTCAGCGGGGATCGTAAACTGAAAGAGAGCACCCCGCGGCTCGCACCCGGTCGCCCACAGCCGCCCACCATGGGCTTCGATAATCGAGCGGCCGATTGAGAGGCCCATGCCCATGCCGTCGGGCTTCGTCGTGTAGAAGGGTTCAAAGAGACGCGGCAAGTTCTCCGGGCGCAGCCCATGGCCGGTATCCCGCACCGCGACGCACACTCCCTCCGCCTCGACCAAGGTGCTGATTTGCAATTCGCGGTTGCCGTCCTCAACGCCACTCATCGACTGGATGGCATTGACGATCAAGTTCAACATCACTTGTTGCAGTTGCACTCTGTCGCATTGAATGCGTGTCAATTCGCCCGCCAGTTGCGTGTCCACCGTGACGCCGGTTTTGACCGCTTCGCTGCGGGTTAGGGCGGTCACCTCCAGGATCGCCGCATTGAGGTCGACGACCTCCTTCCGGGGTGGCGCTTTTTTGATAAGAGACCCGATCCGGTCGACGACATCGCGGGTTCGAGCGGTCTCGTTCACAATGCAGGTGAGCGCCTCCCTCACCTCCGCCACATCGGGCGGGCTTTTGTCTAAAAACCGCAGTGCAGCAGCGGCGTATGTGCGTGCCGCCGTAATGGGCTGCTTGATCTCATGAGCAATAGAGGCGGTCAGCTGGCCCATGGTAGCAACGCGGTTGGCATGCGCCAGCGCCATCAGGGCTTCGCGATATTGCCGCTCGCGACGGGTGATCTCCAAGGCGATGGTGGCTTGCGCAGCGAAATCCCTGAATAAGGAAATCTGCTTGTCGGTGAACGGCTGCACCTGTTTGCGGCCTATACTAATTACCCCGACTATCTCATTGTCTTTGAGCAACGGCAGAAACAGGGCCGTTCGATAACGAGCCTTCGCCGCCGTGACCCAAAGATCATCCCGATGATCGCCTTCAAGTGCCGTCAAGTCTGGGATGTGGGTGGGTGACCTGCTTGTGGCTAATCGACCCAGAAAACTCTCCTTGTCGAGCACTGGGAATGATGACCGCGTCTGACTAACCACAAAGGGGTCCCCTCTCACCGCCACGAGACGAAGGCCGCTTTCTTCGAAGAGACGCAAGCTGCCCATGTCTGCTCGACAGAGACGTGTGGCGCTGTCAAGGATGGCGTCGAAGATGGGCTGCATGTCGTGCGGCGAGCTCGCAATGGCGCGCAGCACTTCCGAGATGGCCGTCTGTTGCTCGATCAGTTCGGTCACCCGATCTTGCGGCTCAGAAGCGGTCCCTTCTGCGTGGATACCCTCGTTCATGCGGAGCAGCCTCGGCTTGGACGGTGAGGGCAGCATAACAGTCCCAGCCGCAGTTCGCGATAGCCCTCACGACCGCCCAAATCGAGGATGCGGCCAAAACAATCAACGTCCTCGCTGGGTCAAAAGCGCCACTGACCGAGGCAGGGGATGAGCCGCGGAGTGCGACAGCGATGAAGTAGCACAACCATTCCAGCGACGATCGTCTCATTCAAGATCATGCCAGGTATTCTCGGCACAGTCGCCGTCAAGCGCTGACCAGGTCGGCGTCAGATCGCAACACAGGTGCCGCATGTCTGAAGCCGTCACGAAGAAAAACCGAAGCGCTGTCGCCAGCGCCGTCGCCCCCCGTCTCTTCGTTCTTGAGCTGAACGCCGGCCGCATTCACTCCATGAATACGGACGGTACCGACCGCAAAACCATCGTGTCGGATTGCCATTTGCCCGACGGCATCGTCGTCGACGCCGAGGCCGGCCATATCTACTGGACCAACATGGGCATCCCAAGCCTGGATGACGGGTCCATCGAGCGCGCCGATATCGACGGCAAGAACCGCAAGACAATCGTCCCACAGGGAAACACCCACACTCCGAAGCAGATCATCCTCGATAAGAAAAGCGGCAAGCTCTATTGGTGCGACCGCGAGGGTATGCGCGTCATGCGCTGCAATCTCGACGGCTCGCGGCTGGAGACGCTCATCGAAGCCGGCCGCGGCGAAGCCGATAGCCGGGATCAGACGCGATGGTGCGTTGGGCTGACGATCGACCCGAAATTCGGACATATCTACTGGACGCAAAAAGGGCCGGACAATGCCGGGCTCGGTCGTCTCTTCCGTGCCAATGTCGAAATTCCTGCCGGCCAAACTGCAGCGAACAGGTCGGACATCGAGATCTTCTACGACTCTCTGCCGGAGCCGATCGATCTCGAGCTCGACGTCAAGAACCGCATTCTCTACTGGACCGACCGTGGCGACCCTCCGCGCGGCAACACGGTGAACAGGGCCTCCGTCGACAACAAGCCTGCTGAGCCAGAGATCGTGGTGACCCATCTCATGGAGGGGATCGGTATCGCGCTCGACGTTCCAAACGATCGCATGTTCGTGACCGATTTCGCCGGCTCGGTCTATTTTGCACGGCTCGATGGATCCGGTGAACGGAATTTCCTCTACGCCCAGGGCAACCTCACCGGCATCGCCTACGCCGAAATCTGACAAACGCATCGGAGAAATGACATGACCGATACCAAGCCCATTCGCCGCATCGCCATCATTGGCACCGGCGTGATCGGTGCGAGCTGGAGTTCGCTGTTTCTCGCCAAGGGATTGCAGGTCGTCGCGACGGACCCCGCTCCGAACGCGGAAGCTGCGCTGAGGAAATTCGTCGAGACCGCCTGGCCTGCGCTCAAGCGATTGGGCCTTTCGCCCGGAGCGTCGCAGTCGAACCTGAAGTTCACGGCCGATCTCCCGCAGGCGCTCGCCGGCGCCGACCTTGTCCAGGAGAACGGGCCCGAGCGGATCGATTTCAAACAGAAGCTCTATGGGCAGCTCGACGAGCTGCTGCCGCCCGAGGTGATCATCGCGTCGAGTTCGTCCGGGCTCACCATGAGCGAAATCCAGAAGGGCGCCGCATCCCATCCCGAACGCTGCGTCATCGCCCATCCGTTCAATCCGCCCCACTTGATCCCGCTGGTCGAGATCGTAGGCGGGACCAAGACCTCGGAAGCGACAATCCGGCGTGCGGATGAATTTTACACCTCGATCGGGCAACGGACGGTGCGCGTCAACAAGGAAATGCCGGGGCATGTCGCCAACCGTCTGCAGGCAGCGCTGAGCCGCGAGATCTATTACCTCGTTGCGGAGGGCGTCGTGAGCGCCGCCGATGTCGACACGGCTCTCTCCTGGGGGCCGGGCCTGCGCTGGGGCGTGATGGGCGGCTTGATGCTCAATCACCTCGGCGGCGGTCCAGGCGGCATCGAGCACTTCTTCCAGCAGTTCACCGGCCCGATGACGGCCTGGTGGAAGACCCTCGGTTCGCCGGTGCTGACGCCGGAAGTGCAAAAGATACTCATCGACAGCGTCCATGCCGAGGCCGGATCGCGCACCATCGCGGAGCTGGAGGCGGAGCGCGACGAAGTTCTGCTCGGCCTGATCGAGCTGCGCAAGAAAGTTGCCAAGTCGAGCCAGGCGAAATCGACAAAGTCGGTCGCCTGAGACCAGGCGCCGCGGGCGTGATCGGTCACACACCCGACACTTTCTTCAATTTTTCCGGCGTTCAAGCCGCAGCCAAAGGAGTCTCAAATGCCCACCGCAGCCACAGCAAGCAAGACCGCCGCGCCGAAGCCGGCGCCGGTACCCAACGGCGATTTCTATCAGTTGGTAGACCTTCTCACCCCTGAGGAGAGGGCGGTCGTCAAGAAGGTGCGGACCTATATGGAGACCAAGGTCCAGCCGATCATCAACAAGTACTGGTCCGATGACGCGTTTCCGTTCGAATTGCTGCCATCGTTCAAGGAGCTCGGCATCGGCGGGCTCGGCTTTGAGGGCTATGGCTGTGCAGGCGGCAGCCAGAAGCTGTTCGGTTTCGTCGCGATGGAGCTGGCGCGCACCGACGCGTCGTTCTGCACGTTCTTCGGCGTGCACAGCGGCCTCGCCATGGGCTCGATCTATCTCGATGGATCGGAGGAGCAGAAGCAGAAATGGCTGCCGCCGATGGCGCGCTGGGAAAAAATCGGCTGCTTCGGCCTCACCGAGCCGCTGGTCGGTTCGGGAACCAGCGGCGGTCTGACCACCACGGCCAAGCGTGAAGGCGATACCTGGATTCTCAATGGCCAGAAGCGGTGGATCGGCAACGCGCCATGGTGCGACGTCTCCATCATCTGGGCGCGTGATCTCTCCGACAATCAGGTGAAGGGATTCATCGTCGAGAACAAGTCGACACCCGGTTTCAGCGTCGAGAAGATCGAGCACAAGATTGCACTCAAGGTGGTCCAGAACGGCCAGATCACGCTGAAGGATGTACGGGTGCCGGAAGCGAACCGCCTGCAGGGCGGCAATTCGTTCCGCGATACCGCACGCGTGCTGCGGATGACGCGATACATGGTGGGCTGGGCGTCGACCGGCATCCAGATGGGCGCATTCGAAGCAACCGTCAAATACGCCCAGGAGCGGCTGCAATTCGGCAAGCCGATCGCTTCGTTCCAGATGATCCAGGATCTGCTCGCCAAGATGCTGGCCAATCTGACCGCGTGCCAGTGCCTGATGCTTCGGCTGGCGACGCTCGATGATGAAGGCAAGCTCGGCGACCACCATGCGGCGCTGGCGAAGGCGTTCTGCACGGCGAAATCGCGTGAGACCGTTTCATGGGGGCGCGAGGTCCTGGGCGGCAACGGCATCGTCGCCGACTACAACGTCGCGCGCTTCTTCGCCGATGCCGAGGCGCTCTATTCCTACGAAGGCACCTATCAGATGCAGAATCTGATCGTCGGCAAAGCCATCACCGGTCACGGCGCCTTCATCTGACATCCCAGCGGCGCCGGCGCTCCGACGCCGGCTGCCCTCCCAATCCAGGAGATATCATTATGGCTTCGCAAGCTGCACCGCTCACCCCTTCGCCTGCAACCGTGCCCAGCTCCTTGCCCAGGGCGGCATTGGCGCTTGCGAACGTCCTGTACGAGAAAAACGGTGCGATCGCCTATGTGACGGTCAATCGGCCCAAGGTGCTCAACGCGCTCAATACGCCGACCTGGACCGATTTGAAGGCCGCATTCGAGGATGCAAGGGTCGACGCTTCCGTGCATGGCGTGATCCTCACCGGCGCGGGCGACAAAGCCTTCATCGCCGGCGCCGACATCAGTGAGCTCGCGCATGTCGATGCCTATGAGGCGGAGGAATCCAGCCGATTCGGTCAGGGCGTGCTCGATCTGATTGAAAATCTCGGCAAGCCGGTGATCGCAGCCATCAATGGCTTTGCGCTTGGCGGCGGCTGCGAGACAGCGATGGCTTGTACGATCAGGATCGCGGTGGAGCATGCCAGATTTGGACAACCCGAAGTCAAGCTGGGCCTGCTGCCCGGCGGTGGCGGTACGCAACGCCTGCCGCGCCTGGTCGGCAAGGGTCGTGCGTTGCAGCTGATCCTCACCGGCGAGACGATATCCGCGCAGGAAGCCTATCGCATCGGCCTCGTCAACGAAGTCGTTGCTGCCGCCGGGCTGATCGATCGCGCCGAGACGATTTTGAAGCAGATCATGGCCAATGCGCCGATCGCCGTGAAGTTCTCACTGGAGGCCGCGAACAAGGGCATGGACACCAGCCAGGCCGAGGGGTTTGCGCTCGAAGCATCCTATTTCGGTATCTGCGCGGCGACGGAAGACAAGAAGGAAGGCACCTCCGCCTTCCTCGAGAAGCGTGCACCGAAGTTTCACGGACACTGAATCGAGCGCAAGCGAGACCGGACATTTGCCATGGCAACGCCTTCTCCCACCCCAGTTCCGACAGAGCGCTTCCGACTGACCAGTTCCGACGGGCTGTGCATCGCGTGCGCCCGCTGGGACGGCCGCGGCCCGGCCCGCGCCGTTGTTCAGATCGCCCACGGGATGGGCGAACATATGGGGCGCTACGCCGACACCGTCGATGCATTTGTTACGGCAGGTCTCACCGTTTACGCCAACGACCATCGCGGGCACGGCCTCTCGGCCCACGCGCAATTGGGAGAATTGGGCAGGGGCGGCTTTGAACTTCTCGTCCAGGACATGGTCCGCCTGAGCGAGATCGCCAGAGAGGATAATCCCGACCTGCCGCTGTTGCTTCTGGGGCACGACATGGGATCCTTTGCCGCGCAGGGATACATCATCGACCACAGCCACGAGATTGATGGTTTGATCCTCTCGGGATCGGGAGCGCTTGAAGGCTTCGCTCGGACCGCGCTTCAGGAAACCGCGGGTAGCAACCTGCTCAACGCCGCATTCGAGCCGGCGCGCACGCCCTTCGACTGGCTGTGCCGCGATCAGGCGATCGTCGATGCGTTCATGGCCGATCCTCTCTGCTTTGAAAAGCTTCATCCCGACTCTCTTGTTTCCTTCCTCGGCACCGCGCCGCGATTGTACGATCCGGTCGCACTCGGCAAGGTCCGCAGCGATCTGCCGATCTATTTGTTCTCCGGAAGCGAAGACCCGGTCGGGCAGCAACTGCGCGGACTCCACAAACTGATTGCCCGCTACCGCGATGCCGGGCTGAGCGACATCGCCTTCGATTTTTATCCGGGCGGTCGGCACGAGATGCTGAACGAGATCAACCGGCGGCAGGTCCAAACCCGCCTGCTCAGCTGGATTTCCCAAACATTGGAAAAACTGAGCGGCGATGACCGCCGCGTTTCAACCGCGCTCGAACTTCAACACTAAGGAGACAAGCATGCCGAACGACAACATCTTTTCCGGACTCAAGGTGGTGGACCTCGCGAGCTTTATCGCAGGCCCGAGTGCCGCCGTGATTCTGTCCGACTTCGGCGCCGACGTCATCAAGGTGGAGCCGCCGAACGGCGATCTCTGGCGAATTGCGAACCACCTGCCACCGCAGCCGGTTTCCGAGGACGCCTACCCCTGGCACCTCGCCAATCGCAACAAGCGGGGTATGGCGGTTGACCTGAAGTCGCCGGGCGCGCAGCAAGTTCTCGAAAAACTTGTCAAATGGGCCGATGTTCTCGTCGTCAACACGCCGCATCCGGCGCGCAAGAAATTGAAGCTCGAATACGACGACGTCGTGCAATGGAATCCGCGATTGATTTACGCGGATCTTACGGGTTTCGGCGACAATGGACCCGACGCGAATCTTCCCGGCTTTGACATCACGTCGTACTGGGCCCGCAGCGGATTGTTGTCGTTGACGCGAGATGCGGGCGCACCCCCCACCTGGCCGGTGGCCGGCAGTGGTGATAATGCCACGGCAGTCGGCCTTTATTCAGCGATCGTCACCGCTCTTTATCGGCGCGAGCGCACCGGCGAGGGAGCGCATGTCACGACCTCGCTGCTCGCCGAAGGCGTCTGGTCCGCCAGTCTGTCGATCCAGGCCGCTCTGTGCGATGCGAAATTCTTCGGGCTGCACGATCGCAAGAACCCTGCGAATGCGGCAATGAACGTCTGGCGCGCCAAGGATGACACCTGGTTCGTTCTCCTCATCATGCCCGACAAGCTGGTAGCCGTCGCCAAGGCCATCGGCCGCCCTGATCTTCTGACCGATCCGCGGTTTTCCGATCCAGCGAAGCTGATGGCGAATATGTCGCAGCTCACGGCGATCCTCGACGAGATCTTCTGCGCCGAGCCGATGGCCCATTGGTACGAGGTGTTCAACGGCGTCCACGTGACGTTCGGAGCGGTGCGTGGGCCGCAAGAGGTGATCAACGATCCTCAGCTCCGGGCCAATGACATCGTCGTTCCGCTCGACGGCGCCGGCGGCAAGCTGACGTCCACCATTAGCAGCCCGCTTCAGGTGCATGGCGTCGCCAAAGTGTCCGCGAAGCGCGCCCCGAAGATTGGAGAACACAACGACGAGATTCTCCGGCAGCTCGGATTTAGCGCGACCCAAATCGATGGTTTGCGTGAAGGCGGTACCATTCCGAAAACAAAGGAACATGTGGGTGTAGCGTGACGAGACTGTCGGGGCGGCGGAAGCTACCCTGAACCTCGACTTGCAGTGAAATTCACCAAAGGGACCAGGAGTGCGACAATGGATGATATCGTTACCGAACACGTAGGCAGCATCTTGCGGGTCCAATTCAACCGCCCGACAAAGCGAAACGCGATGACGTCAGCCATGTATGTCGCGCTCGCAGACATCTTCAACGAGGCGGCGAAGGACGAGAACACGCGCGTCGTCCTCTGGCATGGCGCGGGAGATTCGTTCTGCGCGGGCAACGATATCGAGGATTTTCTGAAGAATCCTCCGGGTCCAGGAGAATCTCCGCAAGCCAAACTGATGGCGGCGCTGGTCAATTTCGACAAGCCGATCGTCGTCGCGGTTCAAGGCGCCGCGATCGGTGGCGGCACCACCATGCTGACGCATTGCGACTTCATCTACGCGGCCGAAAACGCGAAATTCCAGATGCCCTTCATCAATCTTGCTGTCGTGCCGGAATTCGGCTCGAGCTGCTCCGTGCCGGCGCGGATCGGTCATGTCCGTGCGGCAGAGCTGATTTTGTTGGGAGTGCCCTTCGACGCCAAGCGCGCCGCGGAGTTGGGTCTGGTTACCCAGGTCTTATCCGACAAGGACGTGCTGGCGAGAGCGACCGAAACGGCTGGGAAGTTGGCAGCGAAGCCGGCCGCAGCGCTGCAAGCCAGCAAGAGGCTCATGAAGAAGCCATTTATTGATCAGATCAAGGCCGCGATGAAGGCTGAGAACGAAGAGTTCAGCGCGCAAGTCCGCTCTGAAGACGCAAAAGAGGCGTTCACGGCTTTCCTGGAAAAGCGCAAGCCCGACTTCACGAGAACCATCAAATCCCCAGTGACTGCATAGGCACGAATATACGGTCGCGAATGCAGCGAACCGGATATCGCAATGGAGAATGACCGTGGATAAGCCGATGAATGTGTGCGTTTTGGTTGGAAGCCTGCGGAAGGCATCGTTCAACCGGATGCTGGCGAATGCACTGATCTCGCTCGCGCCATCCTCAATGAAGCTCGACATCACCGAGATCGGACAATTGCCCCTCTATAATGAGGATCTTGAAACCGCAGCGCCGCCCGCGCCATGGATCGCGTTTCGCCAGCGCGTCAAGGCCGCTGACGCCGTGCTGTTCGTCACGCCGGAATATAACCGCTCGGTGCCGGCCGCTCTCAAGAATGCACTGGATGTCGGCTCAAGGCCGTATGGAAGCAGCGTCTGGGACCGCAAGCCTGGTGCCGTTGTCAGCAGTTCGCCGGGTGCGATCGGGGGCTTCGGCGCCAATCATCATCTCAGGCAGTCGCTGGTGTTTCTGAACGTGCCGGTCATGCAGCAGCCCGAAGCCTATCTCAGCCATGTTGACAAGCTCTTCGATGAACATGGCAAGCTCGTGAGCGAAGGCACCGGCAAATTCCTGCAACAGATCATGCAAGCGTTTGCGAATTGGGGCGAGACGATCCGATCGCCGGGCCAGCGCACCTGACGTTTTCAAGCGCGACGGCGAAGCGAACATCAGTGACAAAGCCCACAAAAAAGGCCCACAGAACCGGTCGAAAGTGACCCAGATGTATGGTCCGGCCGTGCGTTGCAAGAGGTTCGTCGATCTGGTGGTAAGCGGTCTTGCATCAATGTATCCGGTCTCTAGTTGGAGCTGTTTTGCTCCGGACCATCATGGATATCAGCGCGCGTGCGACCTCATTAGCGGACAGGCCTCGATCGGGCCATTCGGGTCACCAGTGTTCGCACGCGCTCGGAAGACCGATCCTCCATTTTGTCTTGTCCTCTCGCAGACCTCGGCTGGAAACTGTTGATAGGGTTACGTCATCGATTGCTCCTCATATCGCGCAATTCCTTTGTTCGAGCCAAGGGCCGTTCCTTCGTCCCGGGCCACGCAGAACGTCGACCGCGTCGCGCGCAGGGGCGGTCAAGGCCGGCCGTCGCGCTTGGCTTACGGCTGGCTCCGGCATTGCCAGGCTGCGCCTTGACAGCGCCGAGCACGGCGCGAGGATCAAGCGGGTCGGACGCCTGCATCGTCGGCCCTCGTCAGCTCGAAGGCGCGTCCTTTAGCCAGCACCGCCCAGGCGATGCGGGC
>Ga0193727_1000044_pt1 | contig 35451 bp, 42 predicted proteins | sample H2c2metaG_FD_143051 | JGI IMG/M metagenome (GOLD analysis project Ga0193727, IMG submission 143051) | Soil microbial communities from a riparian zone of the East river system, Colorado, United States - H2c2 | ecosystem: Environmental > Terrestrial > Soil > Riparian zone | place: USA: East River...
TTGGTCATCTCGACCAGGTGCGGGTGGACCAGCCCGGTCAAATCCAGAGTCGTTATCACTTGGAATAGAGCTCGACGATTAACTGTTCTTGCGCGGCGATGGGGATGGCGTCGCGGGTCGGCCGCTGCGTCATCCTCCCGAGCGCTTTGTCAGTGTCCACCTGAATCCACGAAACCGGCTGCCCTCGGCCGAACTGCTCGAGCGCGAGCTTCACCTGCACCGACTCGCGGCTCGCATCGGCCACCTGGATCTCATCTCCCAACCGCACCCGGTACGACGGAATATCCAGCGTCCGCCCGTTGACCTTGATGTGCCGGTGCCGCACGAGTTGTCGCGCCTGACGGCGCGACACGGCGAATCCCATCCGGTACACTAGATTGTCCAGCCGCGTCTCCAGGGCGACGAGCAACGCCTCGCCGGTGACCCCGGGCTCCTTGACGGCGCGATCGAAGAGGTTGCGGAACTGGCGCTCGGAGAGCCCGTAGATCCGCTTCACCTTTTGCTTCTCGCGGAGCTGCTTCGCGTACTCGGAGCCCTTCCGCCGGCGCCCCGTGGATTGCCCATGCTGCCCCGGCGCGTACGCGCGGCGCTCCACGGCGCACTTTTCCGTGAGGCAGCGCGTGCCCTTGAGAAACAGCTTCGTGCCCTCGCGACGGCAGAGCTTGCAGGCCGGACCAGTATAGCGCGCCACGGCCTAGACCCGCCGCTTCTTGGGTGGCCGGCACCCATTGTGCGGAATCGGCGTCACGTCGCGGATCGAGCGGATCTGGAGGCCGGCGGTCGCGAGCGCCTGGATCGCCGACTCGCGGCCTGACCCGGGACCCTGCACGCGCACGTGCACACGGCGCACGCCCAGATTCATGGCTTCGCGCGCCGCCTGCTCCGCGGCCACGGTTGCCGCGAAGGGCGTCGACTTCTTCGACCCCGCGAACCCGGCTTTGCCCGAGGAGCCCCACGTCAGGGCGTTCCCCTGCATGTCCGAGATCGTGATCAGCGTGTTGTTGAACGTCGCGGTGATGTGGGCGATTCCCTCCGCCTCGACGACTTTCTTGGTGCGCTTGGCACCCGTAGGCTTGGCTTGGGCCATTTACTTTTTCAACGCGGGCTTCTTCTTCCCCGCGATCGCGCGCCGTGGTCCCTTCTTGGTGCGCGCGTTGGTGTGCGTGCGCTGGCCGCGCACCGGCAACCCCTTGCGATGACGCATCCCCCGGTAGGATCCGATGTCCATCAATCGCTTGATGTTCATCGCGACCTCGGTGCGCAGCGCTCCCTCCACCTTGTAATCGCGTTCGATCACCTGGCGCAACCGGGCCACTTCGGCGTCGCGCAGATCGCGCACGCGCGCGTCCGGATTCACTCCGGTCTCCGCGAGCAGCTTGCGCGCGTTGTTCGGACCGATGCCGAAGATGTACGGGAGGGCGTACAGGATCTTCTTTTCGCGCGGCAGATCCACACCCGCAATGCGTGCCATTGCCTTACCCCTGCCGCTGCCGGTGCTTCGGATTGCGCTTGCAGATGACGCGGAGCACTCCCCGCCGTTTGATCACCTTGCAATGCTCACAGATAGGCTTGACGCTCGAGCGAACCTTCAATGCACGCATCTCCAGGAAAAAATTGCAGTTGAGTCGCGTATTATAGACGGGGCCGTAAGTGCACGCAAGGGGCCCAATTACGGGTCTTCACAGGGCCTCCAGGATGCGCCGGTAGGCCGCCGCAGGGTCCGCCGCCCCCGTGATGGGCCGGCCGACCACCAGATGGGTGGCGCCGCGGCGTACCGCGTCGGCCGGGGTGACGGTCCGGACCTGGTCCCCGGCGGTTTCATCCGGCATCCGAATCCCGGGCACCACCATCCAGGGGTCCGGTCCCAGCGCGGCCCGCAGGAGAGCGAGCTCGTGGCCCGAGGCAACCACACCCCGCAGCCCGGCTTCCACCGCCGTGCGGGCAAGGCGCTCAGCTTCGAACCCCAGGTCCGGCACCCCGCGTCCCAGCACTTGAGCGAAGGCCGCGCCGTCGTGCGATGTCAACACGGTTACGCCCACCAGAGGCAGGTCCCCCGCCGCCGCGACCGCCGCCTCGAGCATCGCGCGACCCCCGAGGCAATGCACCGTCGCCAGCGACACCCCCAGCTCGCGGGCGGCGGTAACGGCACCCGCAACTGTATAGGGGATATCGTGCCATTTCAGGTCGAGAAACACGCGCACGCCGCGCGCGCTGAACTCGCGCACCAGGGCTGGGCCTTCGCGCACGTAGAGGACTGGACCGAGTTTCGCCCAGCGGAGCCCGGGAAGCCGATCGGCGAGCGCCAGTGCCTCGCGCCCGTTCGCCAGGTCGAAGGCCACGACGAGCTCAGCCACGCGCCAGCTCCCGGGCAATACGCTCCGGCACCCGCGGGTCCGCGAGCGCTGCCGTGCCGATGGCCACGAGCATCGCCCCCGCCGCCAGGTATTCGCGCGCATCGCCCGCCGTGCGGATCCCCCCCACGCCGATCACCGGGATATCCATGCGTTCGCGGATCCGGCGTGTGGCAAGCACGCCGATCGGCAGCAGCGATGGACCGCTTACGCCGCCGAAGCCGTTCCCCAGGCGGTGGGCGAGCGTTCCCGGGATCGTGTTCACGACGCTGACCGCGTCCGCTCCCTCGCCGGCCGCCACCTGCGCCATCGCCGCGATATCGGGCAGCACCGGCGAGAGCTTTACCACGAGCGGACGGCTGGTCGCGGCGCGACAGCGGCGGACCAACTCGCCCAACGCACCTGGCTCAGCGCCAAATTCCAGACCACCCGCCTGCGTGTTCGGGCAGGAAGCGTTGATTTCGAACGCGGTGATTCCTTCCTCGCCGCTCAGGCGCGCGATGACCGCGACGTAGTCGTCGACGACGGCGCCGGCCACATTCACGATGATTCGCGCCCGCTTGAGCTGCGCCACGATGGCGGGGAGATCGTGGCGGGCAACGGCTTCGAGGCCCGGGTTCGCGAGCCCAACCGCGTTGAGCATCCCTCCAGGAAATTCGGCGAGACGGGGGGATGGATGACCGCGCCGCGCCTCCGGGGTCACTGCCTTCGTGATGAGACCGCCTAACGCGTCGAGATCGATGACGCGCCGCACCTCGAGCCCGAACCCGGCAGTGCCGGAGGCCAATAAGACGGGATTCTGAAAGGTGACGCCGAGGGCATTGACCATGCTCATCGCCGGTCCTCTCGCCCCGCCGCGCCCTCCCTCCGGGTGGGAACGCGCGGGGGACGGGGCGGCTCCCTCCGCTCCGGGGCGAACGCATCAAGGGGGGGACCACGCGGGCCCGGCACCGGCGCCGAGACGAGCGACGCTCCGAACGCCGCGGGCTGCTCGAGCACCACGCCGAGCGCTCGCGCCAGTGAATCTTCGGCGGCGGCGTAGCCGGGGCTGGGGTCGCCCCGGAGCGCCAGGGTGTAGGGCGAGGCGCCGTAGGTGGAGTGGAGGACCTCGATGAGTGAGTCCTTCCGGTCGATCGAGAGCGCGACAGCGGCCAGCAGCGCCTTGGGCGCAAACAACGACGCCGGCTGCTCGCGCACAAACGCAAGCAGCAGGTTCGCCGCAAGCTGCGGGGCGCGGAGCGAATCTCGCGCGAGCTCCGCGGCGCGAAACGGGAGCCCCTGGCCCGAGTCTCCGGGGCCGATCACCACCTGGATCAGTCGTTGGAGCAACTGCACCTCACTCAACGCGGCGCCCGCTGTGCCCGCTTGCACCACGCGATCCACGCGGCCTTTCACCGCGCGCGCGTCCGCGACGGTCACGGCCCGCGCCGCGCCGACCCGCAGCCGGCGGACGCTCGCCGCCTGCCCCTCTGCGGAATCCGGCACCATTGCCGCCACCTGCTGATACCGCGCATCGGCAGCGGCGAGCGAGTCGGCGGCGAAGAGGCGGTTCCCGTCCATCAGCAGCAGACGGGCGCGGGAACCGGTAAGAACATGGCCCGTGGCGAGCACGCGATCCAGCACGTGGCTCGCTTCGGGCACGCCCGCCGCATCACTCACGCCGGCGAGCATCGCGGTCCACACCGCCTCGTCGAACTGCCCCCGCGCGAGCGTGTCGATGAATGCAAGCGCGGCTGCGGTCTGGCCGCCCGCCAGCAGCACTCGGGCTCGGGCAGGCCCCGCCGGCACGTCGGATGACTGCGCGTACCAGCCCGCCGCTGCCACCCAGTCCCCGCGCTGCTCGGCGACGCGCCCTGAGAGGTATGCCGCGTGCGACGCGCGGGCGCGATGCGACGAGACACTGAGCGGCTGGAGCAATCGCTCGGCGGCGCTCGCGTTGCTGGCGTCGAGACTGCATTCGGCCGCGGCGAGCGCCGCGCGCTCGCGCAGTCCCGGATCTTTCACGGACGCCAGCGCCCGCGAGAGCGGCGCCGCCGCCCGGTCGCAGGCGCCGCTCTTCGCCAGACCCTCGCCGTGCAACACCAGCGCGGCGTCCGCCCAGCGGCCATGGGGATGATGGGCCACCACGGACTCGGCTTTCACGGCCGCCGAGGCCCAAGATGCGCGCGCCTCGTCCCGCCGGCCGTCGCGCTCCTGGCGGCGCGCCCGCGCCGCGTAGTGGTCCGCGCTCCACATTCCATTGTAGTACCCGCAGGAGGCCGCACCGAAGACACTCAGTGCGAGGCCGAGCGCCGGGCGGCTGGTCACCGGCCACCGCCGATGGGCGCGGCGACCGTGAGCTTGCGCTCGAACTCACGCAAGTACGCCACGATCCCGGTCGCGATCGCGCTCGCGATCTTGTGCGCACCCAGCGCCGACGCCAGGAACGCGGCGTCATCGCGGTTGGTCGCGAACCCGGCCTCGACCAGGATCGCGGGCCGGCGAGCGGTCGTGAGCACCATGAATGCCGCCTGCTGTACGCCGCGGCCACCGCCGGGATGCGCGGCGCCGACGTCTGCCTGTACCAGCTCCGCGAGCCGGGCCGATTCGCGGAGGTATTCATTCGACTGCAAGTCGCGAAGGATGAAGCCCACATCCCCGGTGGCGGCTCCGGAGGCGCCCGTTTCGAAGCGGATCGCCTCGTTTTCCATCTTCGCCACCCGTTTCTGGTCTTCGGTCTTCGCGTCGGAGAGAAAGTAGGTTTCGACCCCGCTCGTCTGATCGCGCCTGCGTCCGGCAGGCATGGCGTTCACGTGAATACTGACGAACAGATCGCACTCGACGCTACAGGACGCGCCCCGGTCAGCGAGATCGATCAGCGTGTCTGACGTGCGCGTGAGGCGCGCGCTCAAGCCGCGCCGCATCAGCTCCGCCCGCAACAGCTTGCCGATGGTCAGCGTGATGTCCTTCTCAACCAGGCCGCCGGGGAAATACAGGCCGGGATTGCCGGGGTCCACGCCGCCATGGCCGGGGTCGATCACGATCGCGTGGGGCAGCCGCAATCCCGTCAACAGGTTGGCCGAAAGAACGGGGGGCGCAAGCTCCTCGAGCCGGGCCCCACCCGGGTCCCAGCGGTAGCGGGACCCCAGCGCCCGGGGCAGCGATACCGCGAGCCAATCGAGCGGGAGAAACACCGTGTCGCGGGCGAGGTACGGCGCGCACACCAGAGCGAACACCACGCCATCCGCGCGCACGAACGGCGCGCCGAGCTGAAAGACGAAGACGGCGCCCCCGACCCCAATGGTCGCCTCCGACCCATCCAGCGTGGTCGTGAGGTGGAGCGCCTCCGTCACGAGCGGCGCGGCCAGCGCCGCCGACCCGCGCTCGGTCGTGACCGGGACCGTGGTGACCCCGCGGGGCGTGGAGATCACAACCTGGGATGGCACGGTCAGCAGCCACAGCAGCCCGATCACGTCCGCTTCCCCCGGAAGACGCGCGCCATTTCGCGCTCGGCGTCCCGGCGCTTCAACTCTTCGCGTTTGTCGTGGGTGCGTTTCGCCCGGGCGAGCGCGATGGCGACCTTCGCGATACCGTCCTTGAAGTACAACTCCAGCGGAACCAGCGTCAGGCCTTTCTGCGTCGTACCGCCGATCAGCTTCCGGATCTCGCCCTTGTGGAGCAACAGTTTGCGAGAGCGGGCAGGGGGAGGGTTGTTGTAGCTGCCCGCGAGGTACGGCGCGATGCTCATTCCCTCGAGCCACACCTCCCCGTTACGGAGATGGGCATACGCCTCGACCAGGCTCGCCTTCCCATCTCGCAGGGACTTGACCTCCGTTCCCGTGAGTACGAGCCCAGCCTCCCACGTTTCCAGGAGATGGTAGTCGTGTCGCGCCCGTGGATTCCGGGCGATGGAGTGCTTGTCCACCGCTTGAAGGGCCAAGATAGGAACCGTAGTGTGAGCGGTCAAGCCAAGAGTTGACTTGAGGTTATACCGCGGCGATAATTCGCCGTTCCCTTCCAGCCGAAGTGGTGGAACTGGTAGACGCGCTGGCTTCAGGAGCCAGTGGGCGCAAGCCCGTGGGGGTTCGAGTCCCCCCTTCGGCATCAGCAAAAACGGGATCTCGCGCCACAACCGAGATCCCGTTTTGATTTCTGACGACCGACCGCTGATCCCTAGTATCTAGGCATCTCCGGATCGACGTTCACTGCCCACGCATCGATCCCCCCTCGCAGGCTCCGCACTTTGGAGAAGCCTGCAGCCCGTAGAATTTCCAGTGCCTTGAGCGACCGACCGCCGTGGTGGCAATAGGTGACGACCTCCGCATGATCGGCGATCTCACCCAATCGATCGGGCAGCTCGCCCAACGGGATCAGCTGCGCGCCGTCAATCTGCGTAATCTCGGCCTCGTGCGGTTCGCGTACGTCCAGGAGCAGGACCGGCTTGCCGGTGTCGAGCTCCGCCTTCAGGTCGAGCGCGGCGATCTCCGCGCCCTCATACGCCGGCTCTTCGACCACCCCGCAAAACGCTTCGTAGTCGATCAGCGAGGTGACCGTGGGATTGCGCCCGCACACGGGGCAATCGGGATCCTTCTCGAGTTTCAACTCACGAAACTTGAGCCGCAGCGCATCGAACAAGACCAGCCGCCCGATCAACGTCTCCCCGCGCCCGAGAATCAGCTTGATCGTTTCCAGGGCCTGGATCGAGCCGATGATGCCGGGCAGCACGCCGAGCACACCGCCCTCGGCGCAGGACGGCACAAGACCCGCCGGAGGAGGCTCGGCGTAGAGGCAGCGGTAGCAAGGGCCTTCCTTGGCGTAAAACACCGAGGCCTGCCCCTCGAAGCGGAAGATCGACCCGTACACATTCGGCTTGCCGAGCAGCACGCAGGCATCGTTGACGAGGTAGCGCGTCGGGAAGTTGTCGGTCCCGTCTGCCACGATGTCGTACTCGCGGATGATGTCCAGGGCATTCTCCGACGTGAGGTGGGTCTCGAACGTCTCCACCTGCACGTTGGGATTGAGATCCTCGATTCGTTCCCGCGCGGAATCGAGCTTGGGAATGCCGACGGCTTGCGTCCCGTGCAGGATCTGGCGCTGCAGGTTGGTCATGTCGACCACGTCGAAGTCCACCAACCCGATCTTTCCGACCCCCGCGGCCGCGAGATAGAGCGCCGCCGGGGATCCGAGTCCACCCGCCCCGATCAGGAGGACGCGCGCTGCCTTCAGCTTGCGCTGCCCCTCGACACCAACATCGGGCAGGATCAAGTGTCGCGAATAGCGGAGAATTTCCTCGTGTGACAGCTTGGGGAGGGGCCTGGCATGACGCGTCCCCGCAGGCGTCGCTGTCCCGCCCGCGATGCTCGGAATGATCGAGACCGTGTCGCCCGCCGCGACGCGCGTCTCCTGCTGCGCCAGCTGACGGATATCGCGATCGTTCACGTAGACGTTCACGAAACTGCGCAAGCGGCCGTCGTCGGCGAACAGATGCTTGCGGAGCTCGGCGTGCTCGCTCGTCAGCTGTCGTAACAGGTCGCCGACGCTCCCCGCCTCGAAGAGGAGGAGGTCCTTCCCGCCGACGAACGGGCGGAGCGGCGTAGGGATCAGGACGGTGACTGCCATGCGACCTTCCGTGGTTCCAAGGTAATGGGTTCCTCGGCGAACGCCGCCCGATCATCGGACAGCCGCCAGCTTTTCATGTCGCCCGAGCGCCCGCCTGCGACCGCAACGATGACATAGCTCAAACGCGGCCATGCATGCTCGCGGTCGAAGGCAGACGGCTCGGCCGGGTGGTCGGGATGCGAATGATAGACACCGACGATTTCCAAACCCTGGCCGTCGAGTGTCGTCTGGGCGCGCCGGAAGGCCTCCGGATCGATCTGGTAGCGGTTGCGCGCCGAGTCCGACCGCTCATTCGGGAGCGCCACGAGCCGGCTGACGATGGTGCGTTCGCCTTCCATCTTCCCCCCGATCAGACCGCACGCCTCGTGCGGGTAGTCCGCCTCCCCGTGCTTCCGAATCGCGGCCACGTGCTGATCTTCGACGATCAACGTCACGGCACCCCGCCCGCCAGGCGGCGGTGCTCGCTGAGATAGCGCACACCCGCGTCCGGTCCGATGACGACCGTGTGGGCGGGCGCGAGCGATCGCTCCGCGGCTACCATCGCCGCCCCGGTGGACCAGCCGACGAACAACCCCGCGTCGCGGGCGAGGCGGCGCACCATCTCATCGGCGTCTTCGGTCGCAACGAACTCCGTCCGGTCGGGCACGGTGGCGTCGTAAATGCCGGGGACGATCGCAGTCGCAAGGTGCTTCATGCCTTCGAGGCCGTGAAACGGCCCATCGGGTTGTACCGCCACAAGCTCGACCTTCGGGTTCAGCTCGCGCAGCCGGCGGCCGGTGCCCATCATGGTGCCTGTCGTCCCAAGGCCTGCGACGAGGCGCATGACCTTCCCCCCGGTCTGGCGCCAGATCTCTTCGGCGGTGGTGACCATGTGGGCGCGCGGATTGGCCGGGTGATTGTATTGATCCGCATACCAGTAGCGATCCGGCTCCTGCTGCGCGAGCTCGCGCGCACGCCGGATGGCGCCGTCGGTTCCTTCGAGCGGATCGGTGTACACCACGTCCGCGCCATAGGCTGCGAGCAGCGCTTTGCGCTCGGGGCTCGCATTGGAAGGAATGCAGAGCGTGATGCCGATCCCCGCCGCCGCCCCGAGCATCGCATACGCGATCCCGGTGTTGCCGCTGGTTGCATCGAGCAGGCGTTTGCCCGGCAACACCCCGCGGGCGAGCCCGTCGCGCAGAATGAACAGTGCCGCCCGATCTTTGACGCTGCCACCCGGATTGAACCACTCGGCCTTGAGGAGCAGCGGTGGAGGGCGGTGGAGGGCGGTGGAAGGCGCGACCGGGATGAGAGGAGTGTTGCCGACCAGCGCCCACAGCGCCGGTTCGGTCGATGCTTCCACCGCCCTCGTCCGCTCTCGCCCGCCCTCCACCGCTGCCTTCACATCAGCCTCCAAACGTTGAACCCGACTTGCAGAGTCGGGTTCGGGTCCACACAACAACGCAGCCTGTGGGACTTAGTTCCCGGCCATGACCCCGGCGATCTGATAGACCTCGGGCTCGTCATGCAGGAGGTCGGCGAGCGAGAAGCCGGAGAGCAACTCGTTGATACGTTGCTCGAGCATCCGCCACACCGGCCGGATACTGCATGACGCATCCGCGCTACATCGCTGCTCGTTGACCGGGTGGAGGTCGCAATTGACTTCGAAGGTGGCGTGCTCCGACGCATCCATCACGTCCTTCACGCTGATGGCTTGCGGGGGGCGCGCCAGGTGATACCCGCCCTTGGCGCCACGCACCGACTCGACCAGTCCGGCGCGCCGCAGGCGAAGGAGGATCTGCTCGACGTAGTCGTGGGGAAGCTTTTCCTGCTCGGCGAGCTCGCGGGCGGCCACCGGCCCGTCACCCGCACGGCGTGCCAGGTTGATGGAAACGATCAGCCCGTATTCACCCCACGTCGTGATCCGCATGGCTGGAATATGCGACGCCCGGTGTCGGGATTCAATGGCTTGCACCCGGCGGGGCGGAAAGCGCCCTAGGACCGCCGCTTCCCTGGGACTCCCAGCTCGGTCATCGCTCGCAGATCCAGGAGCTCGTTCAACTCCTGCTCGGTAAGCAGCCCCTTGTCGCGGACCAGTTGGCGCACCGTCAGGTTCTTCGCGACGGCTTCCTTGGCGAGCCGTGCGGCCTCGTCGTAGCCGATCCTGGGGGCCAGGGCCGTAACGATCGCGGGGCTGCGCTCCAACCAGTACGCGCTCTGCGCGGCGTCGGCTGCAATCCCTTCCACGCAGCGCTCGGCGAACACCCGGCTGGCGTTGGCGAGGATCATCTGCGTGAACAGCATGTTGTGCGCGATCACCGGCATCATCACGTTCAGCTCGAGCTGCCCCGCCTCGCCGGCGGTCGCGACCGTCACATCATTTCCGAGCGCCTGGTAGCACACCATGTTCACCATTTCGACGATGGACGGGTTCACCTTGCCAGGCATGATGCTCGAACCCGGCTGGACTGGCGGGAGCACGATCTCGGCCAGCCCGGTGCGCGGGCCGGAGGCGAGCAGGCGAATGTCGTTCGCGATCTTTCCCAGGTCCACCGCGTAGCCGCGCAGCGCTCCGGCGAACGCCACCGCGTCCCCCATCGACTGCATCAGCTGCACACGGTCCTTCCCCTCCCGCAGCTCGAGCCCGGTGATCGCCGCGAGCTGCTGCACCATCAGCGCGGGATAGCGCGGCTCCACGTTCAAACCCGTTCCGACGGCACTGCCCCCGATGCCGAGGTCGCGGAGGCTGTCGGCCGCCTGGGCAATGCGGTCCCGGCTGCGGGCAATCGTGTGGCCGTAGGCGGTGAACTCCTGGCCCAGCCGGATGGGCGTGGCATCCTGAAGATGCGTGCGTCCCGACTTCAGGATAGCATCGAACGCGCCGCCTTTGACCAGAAACGCCGCCGCCAGCCGATCAAGCGCCGCGAGCAACCCGCCTAGCCCAGCGAGCGTGGCGAGTCGAATAGCGGTGGGGATCACGTCGTTGGTGGATTGCGCCATGTTGACGTGATCGTTGGGATGGACGGGCTGATACTCGCCGCGGCGGCCGCCCAGCAGCTCGTTCGCCCGATTGGCGAGCACCTCGTTGCAGTTCATGTTGTGGGAGGTTCCCGCCCCGGCCTGATACGGGTCCACCACGAACTGATCGCGGTGCTTGCCGGCCAGGACCTCGTCGGCGGCGTTGACAATGGCGTCGGCCAGCTTGGGGTCGAGCCGTTTGGTCTGCCGGTGTGTGAGCGCCGCGGCCTTCTTGATCCAGATCACGGCGTCTACAAAGGGTGCGAGCGGGGGCAAGTGCGAGATGGGGAAGTTGCGACGCGCCCGCTCGGTCTGGATCCCGTACAGCGCGTCCACTGGCACTGGCAGCTCGCCCAGGGCATCGCGCTCGATGCGCGTTCCGCTCATCGATTCCATCTCGCACACCTCATGTGGTCGGTTCCACCCGCAAACTATTGTTGAACCGGTTGAAGTATTCTGTCATCCCGATGACCATCGTGATCTCCACGATCTGCCCGGGGTCCCACGCGCCAGCCAGACGGTCATACAGTTCGTCCGAGACGTCGTGTCCGGAACCGTGCAGGACGTCCGCGTACCGCAACGCCGCGCGCCACCCGGGCTCGAGCGCGTCCAACGGAGCCGGTGTACCACGGTCTTGAATGGCCTCAACAAGCGCTTCACTCGCTCCGTGCCGTCTTGCCAAGACGGTGTGGGATGCGAGTCAGTAGCGGCACCGGTTGAGATGGGAGATGCGGACCCACAGGAGCTCCTTCAAGAGCACCGGCACTGTCCCGTCGTTCATGACCGTCCGAAAGTGCGCGATCATGGTCTGGAGGTGCTTCGGCCGGATGGCGGCGGTGCGGAACATGTTCGGGATGTTGCCCCGCTCCTTCATATACGTCTCGAAAATCGGCCGCACTTCGGCGGCGGCCTCCTCGGGCGTGAGCGGCCGCACGCGTGGTCCCGTCATGGCGTCGTCTCTTTCGTCTTCGATCGCTTCATCCATCCGACTTTCAGAAGCTGCGTGGCGGCGTGCACCCCGACGCTGCGAATAAGCACGTAGCCGCCGATCAGGGTCAAGAGCAGGGCGGTATAGAACCGCCACAAGAGCAACATGGCGACGGCATGCGAGCCGAAATCGCCTGCGAACCCGGAGAGGAACGCCACTTCCACACCGCCGCCCCCGGACGGAAGCGGCAGTAGCAGCGGCGCATGCAACAGGGTCAGCGCGCCGAAGAACATCGCCCCGAAGCTGGGCGGGTCCGGCAAACTGAGCGCGAGCGCATAGAGGATCAGCACGCGGGCGACGACACTAATGGCCGTGAGCAGCGCACCGACGCCGAGCACCCATACGGGCGCGCGGCGCACGTGGGCCCAGGCTACACGCCACTGCCGCCGCACGCGATGGCGGATCATCCCCGAGCGCACCAAGCGTTGAATGAGATAGATAACCCCCAGGACGAGCAGGGCGACCACCTCGACGGCGACGAGCTCGCGGGCGCGATGGCGGCGCAGCCAATGGATTGCCTCGGTTTGCCAATCCGGGACGTAGTAGACCAACAAGGCGGCGCTGATGAGGGCAAAGATGGGCCACATGGCCGCCACTTCCACGCCGATGGCGACCAGGCTCGTCACCGGCCGGACTTTGGCCTCGTTGAGGCCAAGGAACCGGGCCGGCTCCCCGCCGAGCCGGTTCGGCGTCAGCGTCGCGGCAGCCTCGCCGTAGAGATTGAGGCGCAGAGCATCCCAGGAACCGAGGTGACCGCCGGCCGTCCACACGGCGAGCTGAATGCGCCAGTTGCGAACCAGGCAATCGACCGCCAGGAGCGCCAGCGCCAGCAGGTGACCGGTTACGGCGCTCTCAATCAGAGCAGTCGCCCAACGGATAGAGGAAGCCGCAGTTGGGGCAGGGATTCTTGCAGCCCCAAGGCTTGGGACGTACCCCGGCCCCGCACCGCAGACAACTGGCCGGCGCGCTATGCAAGGCGGATGGCGCCGGTGAGGAATGGGTTGGCGCCGCGCTCGCGTCCAATAGTGGTTTCTGGTCCATGGCCGCTGTACACGATGGTAGCATCGGGCAGGCAGAGCAACTCCCGGCGGATGCTGGCGAGCAGGGTCTCGGAGTCTCCACCGGGAAGGTCGGTGCGACCAACCGATCCCTGAAACAGCACGTCGCCCACGAAGACGACCGCGGGTCCTACCAGCGCCACGCTCCCCGGGGAGTGGCCCGGTGTGTGACGCACCGCAAACGCGAGGTCGCCGACCCGGACCACGTCTCCGTGGGCAAAGGTGCGGTCGGGCGGCGGCAGCGGACCCGCCCGCATACCGTACGCCAATGCCTGATCCCCCGCCCGGTCGTACAGCGGCCGGTCCGCTGGATGCAGGTAGACCGGCGCTCCCGTCGTCCGGCGTAATTCCGGCACGCCGACGACGTGGTCAATGTGCGCGTGCGTGAGCCAGATGCCCACCGCACGCATGCGGCTCTCCGTGAGCGTCCGCCCGATGAGCGCGGCATCCTCACCGGGGTCGATGACAACGCACGTCCCGCTCCCCTCGTCCGCAAGGAGGTAGCAGTTCTGCACAAACCGGCCGTTGGGAATCTGCACGACCTTCATGACGCGACGGCCGCCTTCTCCTTTTCTTTCAGCGCGGCAAGATATTTTTCGACCGCAATCGCTGCGGTCGTCGCGTCCCCCACCGCCGTGGTAATCTGGCGGGTGAGTTGGCTGCGCACGTCTCCGGCGGCGAACAACCCGGGGATCGAGGTCATCATGCGCTCGTCGGTGATCATGTAGCCCGCGGCGTCGTGCTTGAAATGTCCCTGCACGAGCCCTGAGTTCGGCTTGAAGCCGACGAAGATGAAGACGCCGCCCACGACGAGCGGGGAATGTTTTCCCGTCTGCGTATCCTCGAGGTCCAGGCGTTCCACACCCTGTGCCCCGCCCACGACCGCGAGCACCTGTTTGTTCCAGACGACTTCGATTTTGGGGTTCGCCAACACGCGTTCCTGCAGGATCCTCGACGCCCGGAACTGATCGCGGCGGTGAACGATGTACACCTTGCTGGCGTACCGAGTCAGGTAGTCCGCTTCCTCCACCGCGGCGTCGCCCCCGCCGATCACGGCCAGGACCTCGCCCTTGAAGAAGGCGCCGTCGCAGACGGCGCAGTAGGAGACCCCTTTCCCGGCGTACTCCTTCTCACCCGGGACACCGAGCTTGGTGGGGGTGCCGCCGGCGGTGAGGATCACCGCGGGTGCGTGAAACACGCGCTCGCGGGCGGTCCTGACCTCGAACGTTCCGTCGTCGCGCTTGCGGATGGATTCCACGTTGTCCGTCTCGATTTGGGCACCGAACTTCTTGGCGTGCTCGGCCATCTTCTGCGCGAGGTCCCAACCCTTGATGCTCTCGAATCCGATGTAGTCCTCGATCAGATCGGTATTGAGGAGCTCGCCGCCGGGCGCGCCGCGTTCGATCAGGAGCCCTTTGAGCATCCCGCGACCGGTATACATCGCCGCGCACAGGCCCGCCGGCCCCGCGCCGATGATGATGACATCGTACTCGTCGCCACGAGGCGGTGGAGCCGCGTGAGCGTGCTTCGGGTTGCTGCTATGGTCAGCCATCCGCTCGGAATTCCAGTCGCGGGGGATCCCCCTCCCCCGTGAGGGCGCGCGCGAGCTGCGCGCGGAAGGTCACCGTTTCGAACTCCACATCCGGTCGCCCGGGTCCAGCGAGCTTCTCGAGCGCCGCGCTCCCCACGACCTCAACGCCATGTGGGTTTTCGCGGCGCTGATGCCAGAGCGCCGCCGCCGCTTGAATCAATCCCTGCCAGACGCGTGCCTCGTCTTCACTAATAATAGAACGCCAAACGGTTTCGAGGGCTTCGTGGGCCTCCCAATAGGCGCCGGCATTGAAGAGGTCGCGGGCGCGGGCGAGAGTGGCTGGACGGTCAAAGACGGTCGAGGACGGTCGAGGGCGGTCAAAGTCGGTCAAGGTGTCGACCGTCCTATCGTTAGCAAATTCATCGCCCCATGACACGAACTGATCGTACCGACCAGGACCGACGCTGCCTCACCGCCCGCGCCGGCGGTGGCGACGACCGCGTCCCCTTCCAACACCGCCTCCACCGCGAAGGTGCCGACGCCGAACACGTGATGCCGGCACACGAACAGCGCCGAGCTGATGGTCTGCCCTCCTCCCGCGCGCAGCCGCTCCACGAGCTGCCCGATGGCTGTACTCATTTCCCACGTGCGTGGGGCCGCGATGGCCGGACAGGTCGCGGGTTCGACGCAATGCGTGGGGCAGATCCAATCGGCGAACGAGACGTAGCGGGTGCCGTCGGCCCCCACGCGATCGTAGGGCGTGTCGAGGGTGCCGGGCACCGCTTCGACGGACACCGGGCGCTCCGGCCAGCGCGCGCGGGCGCGCCGTACCACCCATTCGAACATCAGGTGGGGCATGAGCGGAGACGGCACGATGTAGTCCTGCGGCGCGCCGGGTTCCGTCCGCTCGGACGAGCCCAAAAACGCGTCGAAGTACTCAGTCCATTCGCGCTCGATGAATACCCGATCCGGAGCGTCGCCCAGCTCCCGCCGGGCGCGGCACGCCGGATCCCGGTCCACGACCACAACCTTCCGGAATCGGGCCTTCCCCTTCTCTCTCGCTTTCGCGAGCTGCGCGGCGTAGAACGTGCCGTAGCATCCACCCCCGACCACGACCACGTCCCGCATCACCACGGCGTCATTCATCGTATCAAACGGCCGCCGTCCACAACGAGCGTCGTCCCGGTCACGTAGTCGCCGCCTTGAAGGAGATAGCGCACCGCTTGCACCACGTCGTCAGGGCTACCCAGGCGTCCCAGCGGCGTAGTCTTGGCGAAATGGTCGCGGGTCTCCTGGTCCCATGCCTCCGGGAGCAGGACCGCACCCGGGGCAACGGCGTTCACCGTGACGTCGGGGGCGAAGGCGCGGGCGAGCCCCTGCGTCAGCATGACGACCCCTGCCTTGCTGACACCGTGGGGCACGTATTCCGGCCAAGGTTCGAAAGCGGCAACGTCGGCGAGATTCACGATGCGGCCCCGGGCCGGCCGGAGGTGGCGGATGGCTCCCTGAGCGACGAAGAAGTAGGCGCGGAGGTTGAGGTCGAGAGTGGCGTCCCAGCTTTCGGGGGTCACGTCCTCCACCCGTTGCCGGACCATGATGCCGGCGGAGTTCACGAGGATGTCGAGGCCGCCGAGTTGCGCCGCGGCCTCATCGCCAAGGGCGCGGGCGGCGCCCGCGTCTCGCAGGTCGGCCTGGAGGAGAGCCGCGCGGCGGCCGGCGGCCCGCACGTCACGTGCGGTGGTCTCGACGCCATCGCGCGCGCCGTGATAATGGAGGGCAAGGTCGCAGCCGGCGCGCGCGAGCCCAAGCGCGATCGCCTGCCCCACCCTGCGCCCGGCCCCGGTCACCAGCGCCCGCCGGCCGGCCAGGTCCACGATTAGACGTCCCCACCCGTGACGGGGAGCACCTCGCCCGAGATGGCCCGCGCGTCATCGCTCGCGAGGAACAGCACCGCGTTGACCAGGTCCTCGAGCGCTACCCAGCGGACGCCGGCGGCTTTCATCTGCGCGACGTTGTCGGCAGTGCGCATCGTCCCGGGCGCTACGGCGTTCACGCGAACGGCGTCGTCCCGGAACTCGAGCGCGAGGGCCCGCGTCAAGCCGGCGACCGCGGACTTCGCGGCGATGTACCCGGCCATCTGGCTCTGGGGCTTGAGAACGGCGGCCGAAGCGAAGTTGACGATCGCCCCGCCGCCCCGCGCGCGCAGCGCCGGTATGGCGGCTTGCGACACATAGAAGGTGGTCTTGACGTTGACGGCGAGCTCGCGGTCGAGCTTGTCGGGGGTGAGCTCGAGAGCGGACCCGTAGTTCAACAGCCCGCCGGCGACGTTCACCACCACATCGAGACCCCCGAACTGCGCAGTCGCGATCGCGACAGCCTGCCGCGCGGCTTCCGGTGTGGTCAAGTCACCCGCGGACGGACGAACGTCGAATCCCTCGGCGGCGAACTCCCTGGTCCGGTCGGCCAACCCGGCAGCGTTCACGTCCGCGATCACGAGCTTGGCCCCCGCCTGACCGAACCCGCGAGCCACCGCGTGACCGATCTGCCCCACGCGGCCGACGCCAGTGATCAGGGCGACCTTGCCGCGAAAATCAGGCACCACGGCCCGCCGGGTCCACCGCGGCGACGATCTCGCGCACCGGTGGCGCGCCCCGCTGCGCAAACGCGATCTGGCCGTCCCGCCCGACGACGTACACTGAGCGCTGGATGCCCCGGTCGTCCTCCTTCAGGGCGTGATACGCGCGGGCGATGGCCCGGTCGGGATCGGAGAGCAGGGGAAAATTGAAATTCATTTTCTCCACGTAGCGGGCGTGCCCATCTACTCCCGCCGGGTTCACGCCGAAGGGTTGGATGCCTCGCGTTACGAATTCTGCCATCTCATCGCGCACGGCGGAGAGTTGGCGGTTTCAGCCGGGGGTATTGTTCCCGGGATACAGGATCAAGGCGACATGCCCCAGTTTCAGGGCATCCGCCAGCCGATAGGTCTTGCCGTCTGATGCTGCCGCCGTAAAGGCCGGCGCCTTGCTCCCGACCGCCAAGAGATCGCTCATCGCCATCTGCCCTCCTTAGGCGCCTGGTGCGCGGGTCGTTTCGGCTCGTCTCTGCTCCAACCGTTCCAGCCATTCCAGTGGAATTTCCATTCCGCCAAGCGGCGCATGGGAATCGCCGAACTTGCTGTCGCCGTGCCAGTCGGACCCGCCGCTCGTACCCAGACCAAGGCGCTCGGCAACGCGGGTCAGCCGCGCCTCGGTGGCAGGCGAATGACTCGGGTGGCGCACTTCGATCCCATCGAGTCCCTGCGCCTGGAACTCCCGGATTTGCCCCTCGCTGCCATGGTCGCCCAGATGCGCGGCGACGGCGAGCCCGCCGACCTCATGCACGAGCGCCGTGACACGAGCCAATGCGGGGAGCGGTTTCTCGACGTAGGCCACGCGGCCGCGGCCGAGGTAGCGATCGAATGCCTCGTTGATGTCGGCGCTGGCGCCTCGCTCCACGAGCGCACGGGCCACGTGCGGCCGCCCCACCGCACCAGCTCCGACTTGCTCCTCGAGGTCCGCGAGATCGATTTCGATGCCCAGATCCTGGAGCTTGCCCACCATCTGCTCGCCGCGACGCCGGCGGGCGGCGCGGGTCTCCACCAGGAACGTCTGGAGCCCCGCATGGTCGGGGTCGAGGAAATAGCCCAGGAGGTGCAGCTCCCCCCACGGGGCGCGGGTGCTGAACTCGCACCCGCAGATCACCCGCACGCCGAGCGTCGCCCCCTCCCGCGCCGCTTCGGCCACGCCCGCCGTCGTGTCGTGATCCGTGAGCGCGATCGCCGCGAGGCCTGCCTGCTTCGCCCTCCGCGCCACCTCAGCCGGTGGACACTCGCCATCAGAGGCGGTGGAGTGGCAGTGGAGGTCAACGCTCGCCATAGGATCCCTCGGGTGCGCTCCAGGCAGGCTGGGATTCACGAAACAACTCGACCAGCCGCCGCTCGGGCATGGTGACGAGCGACGCGTCCACGCTCCGGTTGCCGACAGGCGCGTACCGGGTGAAGCGCCGCTTGCGCTCGGGACCGGTGCCGTGCTGGAACACCAGCCCGAACTGGTCCTTGTCGTACACGGTCACGCGCCCCGAGGGGTACACGTCCCAGGTATCGCCGTCCGCCACGATGGTGCGCCGCGCCATGCCGCTAGCTCCTCACGCCTCGGTGGGCGCCGCGAGCGGCACCTCGCTCCACAGCTCCCACGCGTCGGGGGCGTAGGTCGCGATGCCCTGGAGGCGCCGTTCCAGTGTGATCTCTTCGGGAAGCCGGGAGGCCTGAGCCCGATGGGACATCTCCGTCGCGCTCTCGGAGAACTCGATGAAGAGTTGCGGGTCCCTGGCGTTCCGGAAAACCCAGATGCGCTGCCCCCGCGCCTCGGCGAACCGGCACAGTTCGCGCAGCGTCCCCAGGTAGTCGGCTTCACTCGGTGCGGGTACGCGCACCCGCGATGCGGTAAGCACTCTCGGCATCGTCAGACCGCCCCCTCCGGAAAGTCCTGAAGCAGCTTCTTCACATCGGCCAGAAAGCGGTCGGCGTCGGCCCCGTCCACCACGCGGTGGTCGTACGACAGGGACAACATCCCCATGGTGCGCACGGCGATCGTATCGGTGCCGTAGGGCAGAGTAATCACGCGCGGCCGCTTTTCGATCCCCCCCACGCCGAGGATCGCCACCTGCGGCTGGTTGATGATGGGCGCGCCAGCGAAGGAGCCAAACACGCCGGGATTGGTGATGGTGAACGTGCCTCGCTGGACCTCGTCGGGAGACAGCTTCTTGGCGCGGGCGCGTTCACCGAGATCGTTGATGGCTCGGGCGAGCCCGATAAGGGCCAGCTCGTCGGCGTGCTTCACCACGGGGACGAGGAGCCCCCAGTCCAACGCCACCGCGATCCCGATATTGACGTCGTGCCGATAGATGATGTTTTCCCCCGACACGGCCGCATTGACCACCGGATGCTGGCGCAGCATCTCGGCGCACGCCTTCGCGATGAACGCGAGATAGGTGAGGTTCGCGCCCCGCTCCGCGTATGATGCCTTGTTCTTGCGCCGCAGCTCCGCGATGTGCGTGTAGTCGACCTCGAAGAAGCTCGTCACGTGGGCCGAGATGCGCCGCGACAGGATCATGTGTTCGGCGGTGATCTTGCGGATCTTCGAGAACGGCTCGACGCGATCGCCGGGCCAGGCTTCAACGGAGGGAGCCATGGGAGCGGTCGCGGACGGGACGGGGGAAACCCCGGGGACGGGGGACGCGGGACGAGGGACGGGTGCTGCCGGTGCGCCCTTCTCGATGTGGCTCAGAATGTCCTGCTTGGTCACGCGCCCTTGGATGCCGGAGCCTGGGATGGTTGCGATATCGACCTGATGCTCCGCCGCAATCTTGCGGACGAGCGGCGTGGACTTGGTGCGCAGACGGTCGGCGGAGGAGTCGGCGGTCGAAGGCGGTCCAGGGCGGTCGAGGGCGGTCGAGGTGGCCGCGGTGGCGACGGGGGCCCCAGGAGCAGCGGGCGCCCGCTGGGCTGCTGCGACTGGGGCCGCCGGAGCAGCCGCGGCCGGCGCAGGGGCCCCCTGGGATGCTGCTACTGGGGCCGCGGGAGCGGCCGCGACGGGCGCCACGCTGGCGCCCGCATCGGTCTCGATGACGGCGACGAGGGTCTGCACCGGCACCGTCTGGCCTTCCTGCACCTTGATCTCGGCAAGGATCCCGGCGTTCGGCGACGGGATCTCGGCGTCGACCTTGTCGGTCGAGATCTCAAACAGCGGCTCGTCGCGCTGTACCGCGTCGCCGACCTTCTTCATCCACTTGCTCACCGTGCCTTCGGTGATGGACTCGCCCATCTGGGGCATGAGCACGTCTATGCGGGCCATAACTACTCCAGAGGCGGTGTCAGGTCAGGTGTCAGGTGTCAGAGGGGACGTGCGCTCGCCCCTGACACCCGACACCTGGCACCTGACACCTCAGTATTTCGCCAACCATCTCGCCGCCTTTACGATATCCTCCGTCTGGGGCAGCACGAAGTCTTCCAAGGCCGGCGCGTACGGCAGGGGCACATCGTGGGCCGTGACCCGCATGATGGGGCCGTCGAGCCACTCGAACGCCTGCTCGTTGATGCGCGCCGCGATCTCCCCCGCGAGGCCGCCGGTGCGCGTGTCCTCGTGCACAATCAATACCTTGTTCGTCTTGCGCACCGACCGCATGATGGCGGCGTCGTCCATCGGCACCAGGGTTCGCAGGTCGAGCACCTCGACCGACAGGCCGTCCTGCTGCGCGAGTAGATCGGCGGCCTCGAGCGCTTTCCACACGGTCGCGCCGTACGTCACAATGGAGAGCGCGTCGCCTGCGCGCGCCAGGCGCGCCTCGCCGATCGGCGTCAGCACATCGGCCCCGTCGGGCAGCTCCGCCTTGATCCGCCGGTACAGCCACTTGTGCTCCAGGTAGATAACCGGATCCTCGTCGCGAATGGCGCTCTTGATAAGCCCTTTCGCGTCGGCGACCGTGGCCGGGTAGACGATCTTCAGTCCCGGCGTATGAAAGAACGCCGCTTCGACGTTCTGCGAGTGGAACGGACCCCCGCGGACGTACCCCCCGCACGGACCCCGCACCACCAGCGGCGTCGCGAGCCCGGCGCGGTAGCGTGCCGTCGCCACGTAGTTCGTCAGCATGTCGTAGGCACACGAGATGAAATCAATGAACTGCATTTCGGCGACGGGACGCATCCCCATGTGCGCCGCGCCGGCGGCCGCACCCACAATGGCCGCCTCCGAAATGGGCGTGTCGATCACCCTGCCCTCACCGAACTGCTGCATCAAACCCTCGGTCACTTTGAAGGCACCCCCGTACAGCCCCACATCCTCGCCCAGGATGAAGACGCGCTCGTCGCGGGCCATTTCTTCCCGCAGCCCCTGGCGCAGCGCTTCGAGGTAGGTGATCTCCGCCATCAGAGACTCCGGTACCAATGGAGCGACGCGGCGGGTGGATCGGCATAGACGCTGGGGAGCGCTGATTCCGGGCGCGGTGCCGGATCGTTCACGCAGGCGTCGGTGGCTGTATCGACTTCCGCGCGCACGCGCGCATCGATCTCCTCGAGCTCGCCAGCCTGGGCCCACTCGTTGTCCAACACCTGAACGACGTAGCGGTCGATGGGGTCGTTCTCGCGCGCCCAGCGTTCAGATTCACCGGCCGGCACATAGCTCTGATCGTCATGTTCGGCATGGCCCTTCCGGCGGTACGTCTTCACTTCGATGAACTGCACGCCGCCACCGCCGCGCGCGCGCTCGACAGCGCCCTTGGTCTCCGCGTAGACGGCCAGGACGTCGTTGCCATCCACGGTGCTCGCGGGGACGCCGTAGCCCCGCACCCGGTCCGCCAGATGCGGTACCGCGAACTGCTTCTCGGGCGGCGTGGAATAGGCCCAGTGGTTGTATTCCCCGATCACGACCAGGGGGACGCGCTGCACCGCCGCAAAGTTCAGCCCTTCATGGAACGTTCCCGTCGACGTTCCGCCGTCACCGATGTAGACAAGCGCGACACGCCGCTCCCCGCGCAGCTTGAACGTCAGGGCGATACCCGCCAGGACCGGGATCATGTCCCCCAGATGGGAAATCTGGCCGAGGTACCCGCGCTCGAGATCGCCAAAATGGACGTTCAACTCGCGCCCCCCGGTCGGCGAGGTGGCCTTGGCCATGTACTGGCGCAGGATCTGAATCGGCTGGGCGCCCATGACGAGCATCGAGCCCAGGTTACGAATGAGGGGCGACAGAAAGTCCTTGTGGCTCCCCCGCTCGAGCGCGTACGCCGAGGCGACCGACTCCCCTTCTTGTCCCAGCGAGCGGAACAGCCCGCCGATCACCTTGCTCTGCTTATAGAGCGCGACGAGACGCTCTTCCAGAATCCGCGTGAGGCGCAGGTAGCGGTAGATTTCGAGCAGTTGGCCGCGCGTGAGCCCCGCCGGGATGGGGGGGGCCTCTCGAGGAGGGGGGGCCGGGATGGGTGGAGCGGTGCGCGACGTCATCACGTAAATTGTAGTGGGCGTGAAACTTGGCCTGCAGCCTCGGCCAAATCAAGCGCCTCGGGGGTGCTTATGGCGAACGTCAAAATGCGCGTGACCGGCATGACCTGCGGGCACTGCCAGGCGAAGGTCGAGAAGGCGCTCAAGGGGACCGCTGGCGTCTATTCGGCGATCGTGGATCTCCAGCTGGGCGAAGCGGAAGTCGATTTCGAGGACGACGCGGCCACGACGGCGCAGCTCATTGCGGCGGTCGAACGCGCGGGATACGGAGCAAGATTGGCGGGCTAATACGCCCCGCGCACTTCGTGGGTCGGGTCCGCGAGCCGATGCAGTTCCGCCAGAAACCGTTTCGCCAGCCGGTCGAGCTCTGCTTCCCCGGGCTGATCGGTGCTCACCTCGACCAGCGTGTAATGCCCGCCTTCCGCCCGCGACACGATGGTGACTTTTCCCAACGTCCCGGTGTAGGTGCGCCGGCGCGGCGCTTCCTGAGCAGGCATCATGCGCGCGCCGAAGAAGGTCTTGGCGGCGTCGAGCGCCTGGTCGGGGGGCAGCGTCGTGCGGTGGAAATAGCGCATGGCGTCAGGCGGCCCACGCCGGCTTGAAGCGCCGCAGCGTGAGACTGTTGAGCACGACGCTCAGGCTCGACCACGCCATCGCGGCGCTCCCGATGACCGGCGACAGGAGCACCCCAAACACCGGGTACAACGCGCCCGCGGCAATGGGAATCCCGAGCGCGTTGTAGATGAACGCCCAGAACAGATTCTGGCGAATGGTGCGCATGGTGCGCCGCGCCAGATCGAAGGCCGCCACCACGCCGCGCAGGTCGTCGCGAATCAGCGTCACGTCGGATGCCTCCATAGCAATGTCGGTTCCCGTCCCGATGGCGAACCCTACGTCGGCCTGCGCCAATGCGGGGGCGTCATTGATCCCGTCCCCGACCATGGCGACACGCTTCCCCTGCTTTTGGAGCTTGCGCACCAGATCCGCCTTCTGCGACGGCAACACCTCAGCAATCACCTGCTCGATACCAACTTCCTTTGCCACCGCCTCGGCCCCGGCGCGCGAGTCGCCCGACACCATGATGACCACGAGTCCGCGCTTTTTGAGGTACGCGACCGCATCCCGGGATGTGGCCTTGATCGCATCCGAAATCGCGATCACCGCGAGGATGGTGTTGTTCACGACCACCACAGCCGGCGTGCGCGCTTCTGCGGCGAGGCGGTCGGCGTCCTGGCCCAGGGTGCCGAGCTCGAGGCTCCGTTCCCTCGCGTGGCGCAGCGAGATGACTTCTATAATGCGCCGGTCCACGGTCCCGCGCACGCCCCGGCCCTCCATCATGGCGAATTTCTCGACCGGCAACACTTCGACTTGTTTGTCCTTGGCGGCCTTGATGATGGCCCGCGCGAGGGGATGCTCGGAGCGCTGCTCGACCGAGGCCGCCCACTTGAGGACCTCCGCGGGGGAGATCGGTGCGCCATCGGGCTTCTTGGCCGTGACGATGTGCGTCACCGTCGGCCGGCCCTCGGTGAGGGTGCCGGTCTTGTCGAGCAGAATGGTGCGGATCTTCGACAGCTTTTCGAGGGCCTCCCCGCTGCGAATCAAGATCCCGTACTCGGCGGCTTTCCCGGTCCCAACCAGCAGCGCGGTGGGCGTCGCGAGACCGAGGGCACAGGGGCAGGCGATGATGAGCACGGTCACAAGCGCTACGGTTGCGAAGACGATGGCCGGCTCGGGTCCGAAGTCAAACCAGAGAACGAACGCCGCGATGGCGAGCGCGAGCACGATCGGCACAAACACTCCCGCCACCTGGTCGGCGAGCCGCTGGATCGGCGCTTTGGTGGCCAGCGCGTCTTCCACGAGCTGGACGATCTGCGCGAGAGCGGAGTCCTTGCCCACGCGCGTCGCACGGATCGTCATGCTGCCGGTGGTATTCATGGTTCCGCCGATCACCTCGTCCCCGATCCTGGTCGAGACCGGCATCGGCTCGCCGGTGATCATCGACTGATCCACCGCTGAAGTCCCTTCCGTGACCACGCCGTCCACCGGGATCCGCTCGCCCGGTTTCACGATCACGACATCGCCGGCCACCACGGACTCCACCGCGATATCCGTCTCCCGGCCATCGCGCTTCACGTGCGCGATCGGCACTTTCAACGTGGCGAGGCGGCGGATCGCCTCCGAGGTTCGCCCCTTGGCTCGGGCTTCGAGCAGGCGCCCCAGCAGAATCAGCGCGATGATCGCGGCGGCGGCCTCGTAATACACGTCCGCCGGCAGCCCCGCCCGCATGAACAGCCCGGGAGCGACGGTCGCGACGAGCGAGTAGAGGTACGCCGCGCCCGTGCCGAGGGCGATCAGTGTGTTCATGTCGGCGGTGCGGTGCTTGAACCCGCTCCATGCGCCCCGGTAGAACTGCTCCCCGGACCAGACGACAACCGGAAGGGTGAGGATCGCGAGGCCGCTCTTCACCCATGCCGGGTTGAGCATCCCGCCCGGGTCCACGAGCGCCTGTAAGCGCCCTGCGAGCGGCATCAGCAGGTGGCCCAGCAGATCGAATCGCTTGGCGGTTTCGGCGGCGCCGAGCGGCGTGGCGGCCATGAGGATCATCGAGCCCAGCATCGCGATCACCGCCACGACGGCGGCGAGCGCGAACTTCCGCGCCAGGGAACGAATCTCGCGCGCCCGCGCGATGCGTTCACGCTCGGTCGGGTCCGCGGCCGCGATCGGCTCCGCCACCCGGAATCCGGCCGTATCGACGGCGCGCTCGAGTTCCGCCGCCGTCGTCACCCCCGGCACATAGTCCACCGTGACCGTTTCGGTCGCCTGATTCGCCCCTGCCCGCAGCACGCCTTTCACGCGGGCCAGCTCACGTTCGAGCGGCGCGACGCTCGGGGCATAGTGGAGGTCCGGCACGCTGAAGCTGACGGTAGCCGTCCCGCAGTCGTAGCCGGCGCCCCGCACGGTGCGGATCAACTCCGCGATGTGGGTGCGATCGGCGTCGTAGTCAACCGCCGCCTTGGCCGTGGCGTAGTTGACCGTCGCGTTGGTCACCCCCTGCGCGTTGGACAGGGCATCCTGCACCGTGGCGGCGCAGCTCGCGCAGCTCATCCCTTCGATCGGCAGGACGATGCGGGCCTTAGTCACCGCTCACGCTCCATGGAGTTGATGAGGTGATGCCGCCGGCTGGCGATCCCGGCCGGCCGGCTCCACAACCACCACGCCTTTCAACATGTTCATGCCGCACCGGAAGGGGAATTCTCCGGCGACGGTGGGCGTGAACTCTACGGCGGTCGTCTGGAAGGCCGGCAAGGGGACATCGATTCCGAAGGTCTCGAACACGAGGCGCTCCGAGCAATCGGCGGTTTCGTCGCGGTAGAACTGCAGCCGCACCGGCGTGCCCGCTTCCACCACGATGGTGTCCGGTGTGTACCCGCCTTTGACAACGACGCGCACTTCCTGCACGCCATCGCCCACGGCCGCGGCGACGGCCGGGTTACTCGAGAAGAGGAAGTACCACAGCACCCACAGGATGGCAACCGCACCGACGGCCGTGACCGTGAGTTGCGCGAGCGTCACGCCTTCTCGTAGTACTCGATGCCGAGGTGGGTGATCTGGTCCTCGCCCATCATCCAGCGCAGGGTGTTCTTGAATTTTGTGTGCTGAATGAACAGGTCGTGTTCGGGGTAGAGGCCGGGGCCGGTTTGCGGGCTCTTGAAGTAAAACGACAGCCATTCCTGAACGCCCGACAGGCCGGCCCGCTGCGCGAGGTCGAAGAACAGGGCGAGGTCGAGGACCAGCGGCGCGGCGAGGATCGAGTCACGGCACAGGAAGTCGACCTTGATCTGCATCGGGTAGCCCAACCACCCGAAGATATCGATGTTGTCCCACCCTTCCTTGTTGTCGCCGCGGGGCGGGTAGTAGTTGATCCGCACCTTGTGGTACACGTTGCCGTACAACTCGGGATACAGCTCGGGCTGGAGGATGTACTCGAGCGAGCCGAGCTTCGACTCCTCCTTGGTCTTGAACGACTCGGGGTCGTCGAGCACTTCGCCGTCGCGATTCCCAAGAATGTTGGTCGAGTACCAGCCGGCGAGCCCCAGCATGCGGGCCTTGAAGGCGGGCGCCAGGACGGTCTTCATCATCGTCTGGCCTGTCTTGAAGTCTTTTCCCCCGATCGGCACTTTGCGCTCCAGCGCCAGCTTCTCCAGCGCGGGGATATCCACCGTGAGGTTGGGCGCGCCGTTCGCGAACGGCACGTTCTCCATGAGGGCGGCGTACGCGTACAGCATCGATGGGGCGATCGCGGGGTCGTTCTGCTCCATCGCCTTCTCGAACGTCGCGAGCGTCTGATGTACCGGGCCGGGCGCGAGGTAAATCTCCGTCGACGCGGCCCAGACGATCACGACGCGGTCCACGCCCGTCTTCTTCTTGAACTGGCGGATGTCCTCCCGCAGCTGCTCGGCGAGGTCGCGCTTGGTCTTCCCCTTCTTGACGTTGGTCCCCTGCAGCCGTTTGACGTACTGCTGATCGAACGCCGCGGGCATCGGCTTGATTCCCTGGAGGAATTCCTTGATCGGCTCCAGGTGATGGCCCTCGAGCACGCCGGCTTTGACCGCGGCCGCGTACGCATCATCGGGGATGGGATCCCACGCCCCGAACACCAGGTCCGGGAGACTGGCGAGGGGGACGAACTCGCGGATTTTCGGCGCGCGGTTGTCCGGGCGCTTGCCGAGCCGGATCGTCGCCATCTGCGACAGCGATCCGATGGGCAGCGCGGTACCGCGCCGGATGTTTTCCACGCCCGCGATGAACGTCGTCGTGACGGCGCCGAGCCCGACGAGCAACACGCCCAGCTTGCCCTTGGCGGGGGCGACGTCACGGCCAGCTTGCGGTGACACTCTTAGCGTCCTTTCCGCGATTGCAGCGCGGGCGCATGCCCGGGGAGGGTGTCGCGCGCGCGCGCCGCGCGCGGCGCGCCCGGCCCCCGTGGGGAGGTCGCGCGGGCGACGTGAACGATCCGCTGAACGACGGTGATAGCCGTGGCGAGCGCGAGTACCACCACGATCCACATGAGCAGGGTTCCACGATTGCCGGGGCCGAAGACCAGCGCCGGCGCGCCCAGCAGCAGGATCCGCTCCGCCCGGGTCGCGATGCCGGTGTTGCACTCGATGTCGAGGCTTTCGGCGCGCGCCCGCGTGTACGACACGAGCAACGAGCCGCCCAGCGCCGCGCAGCAGGCCACCACGGCAAAGTTCAGGCGTTCGTGCGCCACCCCGCCCTGGAGAAAGTAGATCGCGATGCCGGTGAACAGGGCGGTCTCACCGATCCGATCGAGCGTCGAATCGTAGAACGCGCCGAACGTGGTCCGGGCGTTGCCGTCGCGCGCGACCTGGCCATCGAGCATGTCGAACACACCGCTCAACAGCAGCAGGAAGCCACCCCAGTGCAGATGACCGAGACCGAATGCCACGGCCGACATCAGAACCACGAGGGTTCCGATCGTCGTGATGGTGTTGGGGCGGATGTGCAGCCGGACGAACAACTGCACCAGCGGTCCGATAAGCCGCATGAAAGCCAGCTGAGCCGCTCGGGGAATCACATTCATTGCCGGGGGTAAAGTAACGGCCCTCCGGAGAGGGCGAAAGGGCGCAGGTGGGGAGAAGTGCTAGTGGCCCAAGTGGTTGGAATCCTAGGGCTGCCGGTTCATCGCAAAAACGCCGTCGGAAAAGGGCCCTTCGCAGGTGTCTCCACCGGAATAGCTAGAGGCAAGTCTGCCGCTCGTGATATCGAGCACGATGGCGTCCATCGTGACGCTGCAGATCGGGGTCGGGAGGTCTACCCCCGTAGGAAAGTAGATCCGCAACATCAAGACGGTTCCCGCCACGGTTCCGGACAGCGTCCCGACCTTGCTCTTGTGACACGATGCGCAGCTTCCGTCCGCAGGGTCGAGGGCCTGCGTGACCACCGATCCCGTCACGCTGGTCTCGGTTTGCCTCAGGACCCAGGTCATGAGTTCATCCCCTTGCGAGTCCGACCCCGATCCCGTCCACGTACCGCTCAGCGCGGACTGTGCGACCGCACCGGGCGCCGTCGGCGTCGTGCCACAGGCGAGGGCCAGGGCAGCGGCGAACGCGCCCAGAACCAGGGCGACGATGGGCTTCAGCATGTGGTCGCGAACACGGATCGGCGCAGCGAATCTACTGTGGGTGGGGCACGCCGCCAGTCGAAGGTCCCCGGCGTGGTTGCATCATCGATCCAATGCTTCACGCACCCGTCGCACGAATTCCGCGGCCGTGAATGGCTTCTGGACGTACGGGAGGCCGCTATCGAACCCTTCGTTCCGCGCAACGGACTGTTCGGTGTAGCCGGACATGTACAGCACCCGCAACGCGGGAGCGCGAACCTGCAACCGGCGCAGCAGCTCGGGACCACCGCAGCCGGGCATGATCACGTCCGTCACGACAAGATCGATCGCGTCGGCGCTTTGTGCGTACAACTGCTCGGCTTCGTCTCCGTTCGCTGCTTCCAGCACTCGAAAGCCGGCATGCTCGAGGATGCGCTTCGAGAGCCGGCGCACGCTCACCTCATCCTCGACGAGCAGCACCGTCTCCGACGCGCGCCTGACCGGCGGGGCGGCCGCCGCGACGACGGCCGGCACCGAGGCGGCGCTGTCCGCGCACGGCAGGAAGACTTTGAATGTCGTCCCCTTGCCAAGCTCGCTGTAGACCCAGATGTGGCCCTTGCTCTGTTTGATGATGCCATACGCCGTTGACAGGCCCAGGCCGGTGCCCTTGCCGCGTTCCTTGGTCGTAAAGAACGGCTCGAACAGGTGCTGCTGGGTCTCCTTGCTCATCCCGGTTCCCGTGTCGGTGATGGCAAGCATCACATAGTGCCCCTGGACCACTCCCGACTCATGGAAGGAGGAGTTCTCCAGCTCGACGTTCGCCGTGTGGAGCGTCACGGTCCCGCCCCCGGGCATGGCGTCTCTCGCATTCACCACGAGATTCATCACGACCTGTTCCAGCTGGCCGCGATCGGCCAGCGCCGGGCGGAGCCCGGGCGCCAACTCCAGCTCGACGCGCATATCCTCGCCGATCAGTCTGCCGAGCATGCCCGCCATATCGGTGATGAGCATATTCACGTCCAGCGACGCGGTGTGCAGCACCTGTTGGCGCCCGAAGGCCAGCAGCTGCTTCGTGAGACCCGCGGCGCGCCGCGCCGCCTTGATGATCTCGCCAAGCTCCTCCCGTTGCTCTTGCGTCACGGTGGAATCCTCGGTGAGGATCTCCGCACACCCCAGAATGACGGTCAGCAGATTGTTGAAATCGTGCGCGACACCCGACGCCAGCTGGCCGACGGCCTCCATCTTCTGGGCCTGCTGATACTGCAGTTCGAGGGTGCGGCGCTCGGTTACGTCCTGGGAAATCCCCACGGCCCGGATCGGGGTGCCGTCCTCGCCCAGCAGCACACGGCCCGCCCCGCTCAGCCACCGCACGCTACCGTCCGGCCGGATCGTTCGATGGTCTACTGAGAACTCGCCGCCCAACTCCATGGCCCTCCCGATGGTGCCGAGCACCGACTCCCGGTCCTCGGGATGAATGACTTCGGCGAACGCTTCAAATGTCCCGCGAAATGTTCCTGGCAGCAGGCCGTACTGTGATTCGAGGATCTCGGACCAGCGGACCAGGCCCACTTTGTAGTCCATGTCCCAGATCCCGACGTTGGCGCTCGTCAGCGCAAACCGCATGCGCTCCTCCGCCGTTCGCAACGCTTCCACCGCCTGATTGCGCTCGGTGATATCAGTGCCGGAGCTGAACGTGCCGGTGACATGCCCGTCGTCATCCCGCAGCAACGTGTTGCGCCATTCGATGAGCCGTTCTTCGCCCGCCTTGGTGAGAACAGGGTTCTGAATAACCGAGAGATCTCCTCCGAGTAGGTTGTGCCGCGCCTGTCGGAGCGCGTCGCGAATCCGGGGCGGAAGACACGTGTCGATCCAGTCGCGTCCAACCAATTCTTGGGCCGTCCAACCGAGGAGGTTGCACGCGTACCGATTTGCGAGGGTAATCCGGCCTTCCGCGTCGAGCGCGAGCAGGATGATTTCAGCCGTATCCAGATATCGTTGCGCCCGGTCCCGTTCGTCGCGCAGGTCGGCCGTGCTCTTGCGGAGCGCCTCGTCGGCCTCGCGTTGCCGCGTTCGGTCGGTAATCATTCCCAGCGTACCGATCCACGTTCCATCAGCGCCTCGAATCGGACTGGTCCGGAGCAGTGTCCACAGCGTGGATCCATGCTTGGTCACGTAGGCGACTTCGCCCTCCTCCGAGACTCCCTGGCGCGAGTGCTCGATCCGCAGCGCCGCCGCCGCCTGATCCGGTTGAGGCAGGACGAGAAACAACGACTTGCCGATCAGCTCCGCGGGGGTGTAGCCGAGCATCTCCGCAAACCGGTGGTTGACGAACGTGAATGTGGCTGCCGTGTCGAGGACTCCGATGCCCTCATTTGTCGTCTCGACGATGCGGCGGTACCGCTCCTCACTGTCTCGCAGAGCCTCCTGGGCTTTGGCGAGGAGGACCGGTGTGTGACTCTCGGAATCGACCACCGCATCGATCTGGCCGGAGAGCAGCGCCTGAATGGTCGCTTCGGCCTCGGCGAGCCGTTGTGCGAGCTCTCGGGTCGGGACCACCGCGCTGGGGCTCACGCGCTGGCCAGCATCAGGAGTACCTGGTTGGTATCGCTGAGGTCGCCGATCACCCGTTGCACCGGCAGCGGCAGGAGCTTGAGGAGTGTTGGAGTGACAAGGATTCCGTCGGCCAGCGCCCGCCGCGGGTGCAACAACAGATCGACGATCTCGAGCTCATGCCCGGAGGCGAAATGCTGGTCGCAGATCGCCCGGACGTTGGCGACCGCGCGCACCGAGTTCGGAGCGTTTCCCGCAACATAGAGACGCAGCTGGAGGCCGCTAGAGACCTTCGCTGTCGCCATTCTTCGCCACACCGCCCTTTCCATCGGTCGCCGATCCGGTGGCGCGCGCCAACGCCGCCATCTCGGCGCTCCGAGCTTCCATTTCCGTTTGGACGACCTGCAGGCGCGCGGCGGCCGCCGCCTGCGCCAGTTGCAGCTGCAAGCGCTTGAGCTCCGAGGCAACCTCACTCCGTCTCGTGGCCGCCTGCTCTTCCTGTTCCCACTCCCAGCGCGCGACCCCCATGAGCACCTTCCCCTGCGCGACAAACACATCGGTGAGCGATACGCCCTCACCGGAAAGCGTCAGCTCCCGCACCTGGTTCGAGTGCTCGGTCCCGCGCGACTTGACGATCGTCAGGGCGCGGTTGCGCTCGCCATCTTGCTCGACGTACGAGACATGGATCCAGGTATCGGCGATGGTCGAGATTCCGGTGGCCGTCGTCGCGTCGGTGTGGAGGCCGTCCTCCAGGGATGTATTGACGACCGTGATCCCTTGTGCCTTCAAATAGTCCAGAAAATGCTGGGCGGCATCGGCCGAGGCGACGTGCTCGACTTTCGTCGACAGTGCCGAGAGCGGGTCGATCACCAGACACCGCGGCCTGTGCTCAGCCACCTTCCCTCGCAGGATGCCGAACTGGTCCTCGATGTTGGGTCCCCGCGTGCGCGTAGAGTACATCTTGAGTATGCCGGACTTCAGGTGGGGGGCGAGCTGAATACCCACGGATCGGAGATTGCGAACGATCTGCGCCGAGCCTTCGTCGAAACTCACGTACAGGGTGGACTCGCCGCGCTCGCAGGCGGCCACGGCGAACAGGCCGGCCAGTGTCGATTTGGCGGTTCCGGGCGCGCCCGAGACGAGAACGTTGCTGCCGCGGTAGTAGCCGCCATGCAGCATACTGTCGAGACGCGGAAGCCCGGATGAAACCCGTTCATCGGTGACCTCATACTGGAGCTCGGTAGGACCACGATTCGTGAGCTGGAAGCCTTGCGGCGTGAGCGTGATGGGAAATTCGTCGCCTGCAAAGCCCGAACCACGGTACTTCATCACCCGAAGATTGCGAAACGCCGATCCGTCCACGACCTGATGCCGGAGGACAACCACGCAATCGACCATGAACTGCAGAAAACTGTACCGCTGGTCCCCTTCGATCGCATTGACTTTTTGCGTGATGATGGCGGTCAGGTCCGTCTGCAAGAGCCAGTCGCGGATACGATAGATTTCCCGGCGCTCCGCCGCCGGGTCGTCGAGGAGGCTCAGCAGCACGTCGATCCCGTCGAACACAATCCATTTCGCGTGAATTTCATCGGCCTTCGCTTGCAGCAGGCTCAGCATGCCGGCCAGGTCGAATTCCCCGACCTTCACGACCTGGGGAGAGAGGCGTGCATCCAGAAAGAAGAGCTTCTTTTCTTCGAGCCCGGGAAGATCCCACCCGAACGTGGCCGCGTTGGCGATGATCTGGCGCGTGCTCTCCTCGAAGGCGACGAAAATGCCAGCCTCCTTCCTTTGGTGGGCGCCGGTGACCAGCGCCTGAAGGGCAAAGACCGTCTTGCCGCAGCCAGGTCCCCCCATGACCAGCGTCGTCCGCCCGCGAGGCAGCCCACCATCGGTGATCTCGTCGAATCCCTGGATCCCGGTGAGCATCTTGGTCACCACCGGGTATGGAGAATGGATCTTCATCGAGCAACCAGTGTGGCGGTCGCCATCGGAGGGGTGTGATGATCCGGGACAGGTGGAGCAGATGCTGCAGCGCGCATGTGTCGGTCGGTCATGCTCGGAATCCTTCCGTGCCGGGCCGCACAGCGAGAAACGTCGCATGCGCGGACGGGGGGGGGCGACCAAGAAGGATGGAGACCGACCGCAGAGGCGTCTATCACCCAAACGTGCTAGCCCCTCCTCAGAGAGGTCGGCCATCTCGCGTCAGGCCGACGGTTTGTCCTTGGAGCGCATGTGTGTGACCCCGGACAGGATCCCGATGCCGAGCATGATGACGCAGGTGATCGCCACGTAGAGGGTGGACACATGCGCCGTAATGAGCGCCCATGCCACGCCGCCGATGACGATTGCAAACCCGAGGATATAGAGTCCGAACGACATGGGGCAGTCTCCTGGACGACATCGAGGTGGGTGTTGCGGCCGCAAGCCGAATCGCCTACTGCATGATGGTTCAGATTGCGGGCCGCCCGGTATCGCTCGAAAGGATGGAAGGAGACCTAGATCTGGTGACTGCTACTTCTCAAGGATCTGTTGAATCTGGCCGATCTTCTGCTGGACCTTTCCCTGCACCTTCTCGACCGTGCCTTCGGCCTGCAAGTCACGATCGTCCACGAGGACCCCGGCCGCTTCCTTGACCTTGCCCTTCACTTCGTGCGCCTTGCCCGCCACCATGTTCTTCGTGCTCGGCTTCATGTGCGCTCCTCCACTATGAACGACGGTGTGCTCGCTGCGGTCGTGTCAAGGCTAGTGCAGGCGGGAGCGGGCAGGTATCGGTCGAAGGGTGCACGCGACGCGGAACGCGGTATGACATCGGGCGCGGTCGTGACGACCGCGCCCGACGGAGTATCACTTGCGACTAGCAGCCGTGGGCAGGCTCGGTAAACGTGCCCATGTAGGTGTACTTCCCGCCAAAGGCAATCGACGGCGTCTGTCGCGCGAACCACGAGAAGTAAACCTCGTCCTCAGGATGCCACACGCCGTTCGCGTTGACCTGGGGATTCCCGGGCAGCGGGAACCAGTACCCGACGACCGGGTCACCCGTCTCCAGGAACGCCGTGCACCCGTATTGCGGCGCTGTGGGCGTGAGCCACGGGTTCACGATGTTGTTGACGAACGGATCGTCGTACCACTCCGAGACCTCGTGGCTGAGCGCGTGGATATCCCCGAGACCCGCGCCGGGCAAGTCGAACCCGCCGAACGTCCTCGGCGTGATGAACGCCGCGAAGATGTAGGTCTGCACCTGCTGGTCGCCGTTGCCGTTGAGCGACGACGTCGCGCCGTGGTACCCCAGCACGCAGCAGTTATCCGGAGTGCCGATCCATGTGAACGTGTTGTGGACCAGTATGATCGGCACGGTCAGCGGCGACACGTGCAGCGCGTTGATCGCGTTGTGCAGCTTGGAGCTGAACCAATTGATGTCCATCAGGGCCACGACCGCGCCCCGTGCCCCCAGGAACGCGAAGCCCTGGTTCTTTGGCACCTCGATGGTCTGTGTGGGCTGAATCGTCGGTGCACCGATCCGGACGTGGTAGCCCGTCCCGATCTTGTTGAACTGCGCCCGCTGGATCGCATCGCCGTACTGCGTGTGATCGTTGGCAGAGAGGGGATACGTGTACTCGCTGAAGATCGGCGAGGCAAGCGTTGCGGCCACATCGGCGCCGCCGTCCATCACGGTTCCGTCGGCGAAGACGAACCGGAACGGAATGATCGTGGTGGGCACGGTGGTTTGGCCGTTGCCCGTGAACGGGTTGGTTCCGACCATCGTGTACGGGTAGGTCACGCCGTTCGTCGGATCGGTGAAGCTCGAGCTCCAGTAGGCGATCGTCTTCGACGTCCGGAACGGCGTCGCGCCGCCATCGGTGGTGAACATGGGTTTGGCGGTGGCGTCGAACTGGGCCGCGTAGTCGGGTCCGGTCTTCGCGGCGGACACGGTGGGCTGGGGTGACGACGTGTCGGTCGTAAAGTCGGAGCACGCTAGCCCCACGAGTGCTCCAACGACTGCGATCGTCTTTGCGCGATGCCTGAACATCCCTCTGAAGTATGTCATGAACGTGCTCCTTCGAAACGGCTTCGTCACCTCGCCAAGACGTGAGACGCTGGAGGGGACGGCCTGGTCGGGAGAGAATTTGCCAAAGAGAGAATTCATGAACTGCATGACGTCAATGCTGCGGGTCAATTCGGTCGTTGTCAAACGAGGCTGTGTGCGCGAGCGGGTACGACGCGACGA